>Ga0182030_10001206_pt1 | contig 52714 bp, 45 predicted proteins | sample 812S3MmetaG_FD_121299 | JGI IMG/M metagenome (GOLD analysis project Ga0182030, IMG submission 121299) | Permafrost microbial communities from Stordalen Mire, Sweden - 812S3M metaG (Illumina Assembly) | ecosystem: Environmental > Terrestrial > Soil > Wetlands > Permafrost | place: Sweden...
TAAGGCAATGTAACATGCCGTCCACTCCGAAATGTGTGTCTCTCGCCAGTCGATTCGGCGCTCCCGAACGGACTTGCGCCGATGCCCAGACCGGTCGGTGCGCGGACGTTACATTTGGTACGCGTCGCAGGTTCCGAAGATCGACGTTCCCCGAGCGAAAGCATGACCCAGTGCCAGCCTTCCAACGATTCGACCTCGACGGTGAGTCCGATCAACCAGTCGTGAGCGACGAAGAGATGAAGCGTCGCTGGGCCGCCTTCCATTACGACATGCACTTGATGTCGGGCAAGCGGTGGCAGCGAATACTTGGAGAAATCCTGGGCGAGGACACGAGACGCTATCGAGTCGCTCGCAGATTCGGGCGTCCGATTCTCCAGGTATTTCGCCGACTGCGAGCGTCGCGACGCGACGAGCCGATCAAGGCCACGGCACAATTCGCCAGCGAAGCCGTTCCTGAGGACAAGTCGATGGCCTTTCCCCTCAACTACTCGCCCAAAACCGCGATTCGATTCATCAACCTCGCCTCCTTTGAGGTGTCGACGGACGACGTGACAACAGTGCTCGTCGACGAACGAATGCCCGCGCCCGACGCAATAAGCGCAGCCAATGAGGCGCTGAGTGAGACGACGTCTACCTGGATGTTCTTCTGCGATACGACGAGCACTGACGAGGCACGTGCGACCACGCTCCTCGCGCTCTTCAATCACGCCTCGGACCAGGACGACGTCGTCTTCGCTGACGAGAACGGACCAAATCGGTTTGCCCCGTTGTTCAAATTCTCATCGGCGCCGCCCCACACGTTGCTCAGCTACAACGTCGTAGGTCGGCCGGCGCTACTACGCGTCGCCACTCTTCGTCGCATCGGCGGTTTCGACGCAACGACTGGATGGGCCTTCGAGCACGACGCCTACCTACGACTCGTGGAGGCCGACGCGGTCTTTCGACACGTCAATCTGGTCTTGCCGGCCGCGCGACCGGACATCGCTTTCGAACGCACCCACATCGACGTCGACACTTGTCGGGTCACTGAGAAGTCGCTGGCACGACGCGGTTGGTCCGGCACCGTCGAACCGGGCCGGATGCCCGGGCTTTCGGCGTGGAAGATCGACGTCCCGTCGCCGCAACCGTCCATCGACGTCATCATCCCGACGCGTGACCGCATCGATCTGGTTCGCAATTGCATCGAAGCGCTCGAGAACAAGACGACGTATGAAAACTGGGACATCATCTTGCTCGACAACGACTCGGTCGAACCGGAGTCGCTGGAGTATCTCGCGAACTCGAAGTACCGGGTCGTGCCCTGTCCGGGGCCGTTCAACTACGCCAAGATCGTCAATCGCGGAGTCGCCCACTCGCGCGCCGATTTCGTCGTCACGTTGAACAACGACACGATCTTGATGACGCCGGATTGGTTGGAGCGAATGGTCTCTCTCGCGGCGTTGCCGGACGTCGGCATCGTCGGCGCGTGCCTGCTGGACCAGTACGGACACCGCGAACACGAGAGCATCGTCATCTCGCCCTACCCCCAACATTTGCGAACCGACTCCAACTACCCGCACCTCGACCAGTTCTCGAGATCCACTCGGGACGTCGCCGCCGTCACCGGTGCGGTCCAGATGGCGAGGCGAGAGTTCTGGAATTCACTCGGGGGAATGGACGAACGCTTGGCCGTGACGATGAACGACATCGATTTGTGCCTGCGCGCCCAGAGCGACACCCGTTTCGTCCTCTACACCCCGGACGTGCAGCTGATACACCACGTCAGTTCGTCACGCGGCACTCTCGATCCCTTGGAGGACCGCAATCGCTTCATCCGCCGATGGGATATCTTCGGCACCTTCAAGGATCCGTTCTTCCCCGAGGCGTTGCTGCTGCTCGGCGAGACGATGTTCTATCTGCCGCGCTGAAGTCATCACTCTTGAATCATCGACTCTTGTAGCCTGAGGTCGTGACGTCAGCGTGGAAACGGTCCCTCACTTTCTACCGGCGACTCCCACCGTGGGCCACTCCCCTGCTCCTGATCCTGTTGGCGGTCTTGATCGGCAACGGTCTGTACCTCATCGGCGAATCGAACATCAACCCCATCTGGTGGACGGCCAACATCTCGACGAACATCTGTCACGTCACGTGCGGGCGCCCGATGATCGACCCGAACGTCGGATTCATCACTCAGCCCCTCGGTCATCTCTCGGCGATGGACATCTTGCACGGACACCTGCCGTGGTGGAACTACTACGAAGGGCTCGGTCAGCCCCTGGCCGGCGAGATGCAGGCGGCCTCACTCTTCCCACTGACCTTGTTATTCGCGTTCCCGGCCGGTCTTCTCTGGTTCCACATCTGCCTTGAGGTGATCGCCGGTTTCTCGGCCTTCTTCCTCGCCAAGCGCCTCGGCGTACCGGTGATCTTCGCCACCGCGGCGGGATGTCTCTTCGCCTTGAACGGCACCTTCTCCTGGGTCGGCAACGCCGTCTTGAACCCCATCGCGTTCTTGCCGTTGCTCCTGCTCGGCATCGAAATGATCTACGACTCCACCCAGACCAAGAACCGACGGGGATGGTATCTGGCGGCGATCGCGATCGCCCTGGCCTTCTACGCGGGTTTCCCCGAGGTCGCCTATTTCAATGGTCTCTTCGCCCTCGGTTGGGCCGCCGTTCGCCTGTTCTCGTTGCCACGAGACTCGCGGCCGCGCGCCATCGGTCGTCTCGGCATCGCGGGGGGCATCGGCATTCTGCTGTCGTTGCCAATCCTCGTGCCCTTCGCGGATTTCACGAAGGTCGCGAACCTCGGTCATCACACGGCGGCGATCGACGGTACCGCGCATATCTCGATTCACGCCATACAGATGTTCTTCGACCCCTACGTCCACGGCACGCTCTTCACCAATCTCAATGTCGATAGCGTCTGGGGCGGGATCGGTGGGTACTTCACCGCGAGCGTCGGGGCGTTGGCGCTCCTGGGTCTCTTCGGCAAGCGACTTCGACCGCTTCGCATCTACATGGCCATCTGGACCGTGATCGGTCTCTGCGGCGCGTGGGATTTCTTGGACATGCGCAAGGCCTGGAACTTGATCCCGTTGATCGAGAACGTGTCGTTCGGTCGCTACATCATGTCGAGCTGTGAACTGTCCTTCATCCTCCTCGCGACCTTCGGCCTGATGGACCTGGCCGAGAGCGCCAGGGCCAAGCGTCTGTTCACGGTGACCACCTCGGCCATGTTGCTCGGACTCATCTGGATCGTGCTGGCCGCCAGTTCACTCAACAAGGGCATCGTCTACGGCCACCGGGCACGCTACATCTACGCGTTCCTCGACGCGATTCCCTTCATCGCGATCATCGCTCTCTTGGTGCTCGGACGTCTGACGAAGTACAAGATCGTGCCGATGCTCGTGGCGGTGGTGTTGGTCGGTGAGTCGCTGTTGATGTTCGGTGTGCCGGGCGGTGGGTCCGCCAAGATCGTCAACGTCGATATGGGACCGATCACGTTCTTGCAAAAACACGAAGGTCACTACCGCTTCTTCGACTTCGCGGTCCTGACGCCCAACTGGGGATCGCAGTACGGGCTGAACGAACTCAACGCGATCGACCTCCCGTTCCCCGAGAAGTTCTCCAAGTACATCGAGACCGCGCTCTACCCGGGACTCTTGCCCTCGAATCAGTTCGTGATCCACGACGGCATCGTCGGATTGACCGCTCAAGAGAATGAGATCGTCACTCACTTCAAGAACTACGAGGCGGCTTCGGTGAAGTACCTGCTGATGCCCCAGGCGCTCGTGATCCTGCCGGCCCTGACCGATCTCGGCGTGAAGCTCGCCTACACCGACGCCAAGGTCAACATCTACGAGATGCCCCACCCGCGAGCGTTCCTCTCGACCAAGTCCCCGTCGTGCACGGTGACGACGGCGAACGTGGATAAGACGACGGTGAACTGTCCCGATGGCGCATCGACGCTCGTGCGCACCGAGTTGATGATGGCCGGCTGGAAGGCCTACGTGAACGGCAAAGCCGTCACCATCAAGACCGTCGACGGCGTCTACCAGAGCGTGAAGGTGCCCCAGGGCACCTCGGTCGTCACCTACAGCTTCGTGCCCCCGCACGAGAAGTACGCCGTCTTACTCGCACTGCTCGCGGCGCTCTTCCTCATCAGCATGTGGGTCTACGAGCGGCGCTATCTCATGCGTGAACGACTCCCCTGAGGGAGAACGTGGACTACGTCACGATCTACGGCGTCATCGCGCTCACGTTCATGATGGCGATGTACGCCTTCGAACGCCGCGGTCGGCGCTTCGTCATACTGTTCGCCCTCGGGTGCGCGCTCTCGAGCGCCTACGGCTTCGCGAGTGGCGCGTGGCCCTTCGGTGTCGTGGAGGCCATCTGGAGCCTGATCGCCGTACGGCGGGCCCAGCGGCCCGGCTGAGACGTCCGCGCAATCTGCGTTCGGCGGTGCCAAACTGCTCTCCAATGAAGGGCGACGGACATCGCCCTTCGATCAGGGATTGGGCCAACGAGATCCATGGGACGCGGTCGACATAGGAGAAAACGGCGCGGACGGACGGCTCGAGGGTCCGGCCGCGTCGCCCAGCGATTCGCGGCCAGCGCGATCATCCTCGTCGCAACCGGATTCGCCATCGAGACCGGCCGTGATTCCTTCAGCGCGCAACAACCCCGCTCGTCGACGTCGATTGACGGCGTCACCTCGACCACTGCCGCGTCGACGACTTCGTCGCCCACGACGACGTTCCCGGTGCGGACACGAATCGAGGACCCGTTCCACAGCGCTTCACTCGCCGCCTATCTCGCCACGCGAACGGATAACGTCACCGCGGCGCTCTATAACCCGATGACGCATCAGACGTTCATCTATCGGCCAGGGATCAAGGAGGTGACCGCGAGCATGGAGAAGATCGACATCCTCGCGGTCTTGCTCTGGGAGAACCAGAACGATCACCGTGCGCTGAACAAGAAACAGTCGTCGCTCGCGACCAAGATGATCGAGTCTTCGAACAACAAGGCGGCCGAATCTCTCTGGGTGACGATCGGACAGTTACCGTCGGTGACCGAGTTCAATGACGACCTCCACTACACCCAGTCAGTCACCAGTTGGTCGTGGGGAGAGTTCGACACGACGCCGCGCGACCAACTCCAGTTGTTGAAGACGATCCTCTTTCCGAACAGTTACCTCAACGCCGCATCCCAGGAGTACGAGCAGGATTTGATGCAGAACGTCGTGGACTACGAGCGATTCGGCCTACCGACCGGCGTACCCACGAACGCCACCGTCGGCGTGAAGAACGGGTGGTACTTCGAGAAGAAGACGGGCTGGCAGGTCAACACCGCGGGCTACGTGCACCTCGGCACGACGTACTACCTCGCGGTCATCATGACGGCGTCGAATCCCAGTGAAGCCTACGGAAGAGAAGTCGTGAATCGTGTCTCCCAGGCTTTCTGGAACTTCGAATCGAAACGCGCCCACGCCTAGCTTCCACCCCGGACTCGATTCGCCATTGAACCAATCGCGTGATTCAGCATCACTTCGCGAGTCGTGCCTTAGAGCGTGTGTTCTATTCGGGGGTGGCACTCGCCGCCGAAGCACCACCGAGAACCGAGATCATCATCGCCGTCAGGACGACGGCCAGTCGCATTGTCCTCATTGGCGAAGACTACTGACGTCATTGACTCACCTACTGGCGGATTCGTTACAAATTGAAGACGACCACTGTGCGCGACGTGGCCAGGGAAGCACACGGTGGCGAGGCGTCCGACAACTATCAGCCCTAGGAATCTCTTAAGCTCCGGTACGATTCGTCCATGTCGAGGTACCGTCACACGGCTGCACGCCGGACGTGGCAGTGGCGGCGAGGGGGAATCGCCCGAATCGCCGCGGTCCTTGTCGTGATTTCCTTGATTGCGTTCGGCTTCAATATTGCGCTCACCAGCCGGGGCAACTCCGATGCGACGACGACATCGTCGACCACCTCGACGATGCCTGAATCAACGACGACGACCACGTCCACTCCTCTCAACAAGATCGTGCCGCCCGGTCCGAGGGCGTCGTCTCGTCGGCTCTCCCTCTACAAGGTGATCTCGGGTGACATCTCGCCCAAGTCCGTCACGTCGACGAACACCGGATTGGTCTTCGCCCAGAACATGATGTACCGCCACACGGTGACGGTCTATAACTCGTCGGGAGCCCTGCTCAAGACCATCAGCGACGGCGTCGAGCTGGCGAACTTCGGAGTACACGGGCGACCGGGGTTGACGCACGGGGCGCCCGTCGAAGCGGCCGTGACGCCCGACGGCAAGGACGTGTGGGTCTCGAACTATTCGATGTACGGGACGGGCTCGGGTCCGGAGGGTTCGGACACCTGCACGCCGGGCTCGGCGTTGGCGGCCGGCGACACGCCGAGTTTCCTGTATGAGGTCAGCACCAAGACGCTCTCCATTGTCGGTGTGGCGCCGGTCGGCATGGTGCCGAAGTACGTCGCCGTGACGCCGAACGACAAATACGTCATCGCGACCAACTGGTGTTCGTGGACGGTCAGCATCGTCAACGAGGCCACACATCATCTCGTCATCACGATTCCCGTCGGTGCCTATCCGCGCGGCATCGCCATCTCCCCCGACTCACACCTCGCCTACATCGCGATCATGGGCAGCGACGTGATCGACGTCATCAGCCTTTCGACGTTCAAAGTCGTCGGCCAGATCGGCGGTGTCGACAACGTCCGTCACGTCGTCATCGACCCTCAGAATCCTGATTTTCTCTACGCGTCGCTCAACATCCCGGGCGACGTCGTCAAGATCAACCGACTCACCGGAAAGGTCCTGGCCGAGGTGCACACGGGATCGGACTGCCGGTCCTTGGCGATCTCCACCGACGGCACCGCGTTGTACGTCGTCAATTACCTGTCCAATACCGTGACGGAATTGGCGGCGAGCAATCTGAAGATCCTCCAGGTTGTGCCAACCGGCACCAACCCGGTCGGCGTCTCCTACGACGGCACCACGGGACGAGTGTGGGTGGCCGTCTACACCGGAGAGATTCTGGTCTTCAATACCAAGCCATGAAACTCAGATACCTGTCGATCAGGAACCTCCGCACAATCGAAGTGGAGAAGCCGAATTGCCTGACACGACTACCGGGCGATCGCGCCGGGGTCCGCGTCCGCTCGACCTGGACTACTTTTCAAATAGTGAAACGACAGCCCTGTACTCACTGCGGCCGAAGTGACCGATGACGCCGTGACGAAACGTATCGATGCGATCGACCTTTCTTTGTCGATGGACAAGGCGAAATCCATCGATCGCGTCGCGGCGGCCCAACGTCGTCTGACCCAGCTGCGCCTCTTCACGGCCGGTCTCCTCGATCCGAAGATCGTCGCCCCCGGCCTCGTCGTGCTCTTTGAAGGTTTCGACGCCGCCGGCAAGGGCGGCGCGATCCGCCGCTTGACCGCGAGCATCGACCCGCGCCACGTTCGAGTCGTGCCCATCGGAACTCCCACGGCCGAAGAACTTCGACACGTCTTCCTCTGGCGTTTCCAGTCCTACATCGCGGGCAAGGGCGGCATGACGGTCTTTGACCGCTCGTGGTATGGACGCCTCCTCGTCGAACGCGTGGAGGGTCTCATCGATAAGTCGACCGCGAAACGTTCCGGCCAGGAGATCGTGGACTTCGAGCACTTGCTCGTCGACAACGACGTCACGCTCGTGAAGTTCTGGTTGCACATCTCGGACGAGGAACAGCTGAAGCGCTTCAAGGAACGCGAAGGCGATCCATTGAAGCAGTGGAAACTCACGCCCGAGGACTGGCGCAACCGAGAGAAGCGAGGTGCGTACTTGGACGCGCTCGAGGACATGGTCGAGATGACCGATAGGCCCCACGCGCACTGGGACCTGATACCGGCCGAGAGCAAGCACTACGCGCGCGTCGCCGTGCTCGAAACGCTGATCGGGCGCTGGGAGCACGACCTCGAACGGCGGGGAATAAAGGTGCCCAAACCTCGCAGCGGCGACTTCCTGAGCTGACATCTCGCGAAGACACCGGCCGGCACAGTGCAAAAGGGGAACGCAGTGACGAAAGTGATGGTTCGCAACTTCTCGATCTCGCTCGATGGCTACGGCGCTGGGCCGTCCCAGGACTTCGAACATCCGCTCGGGATCAAGGGGAATCTGCTCCACGATTGGATATTTGCCACTCGCAGTGGGAATCAGATGATCGGCGTTGACGGCGGAACCGAAGATCTCGACAACGATTTCTTCGCGGCGCGCGCATCAGGCGTTGGCGCCACCATCATGGGTCGCAACATGTTCGGCCCAGTACGTGGTCCGTGGGTTGAGAACGAATGGACCGGCTGGTGGGGGGATGAACCGCCCTTTCACCATTCTGTGTTCGTGCTCACGCACCACCCGCAGCCCTCGATTGAAATGCGCGGCGGCACGACGTTTCATTTCATCGACGGCGGAATCGAAGCCGCCCTCAACGCCGCCCGCGACGCGGCCGGTGGCCTTGACGTCCTCATCGGTGGCGGCGCGTCCACCATTCGTCAATACCTTCGCGCGGGGCTCATCGACGATATGCATTTCGCGATAGTGCCCGTCTTGCTCGGTGGCGGCGAACGACTGTTCGAGGATCCCGGTCCCAGCGCGCCAGACTACGAATGCGTTGAACACGTCTGTTCGCCGGCCGTCACGCACGTCCGCGTCCAGCGCTCCACGTGAGTTGCGTCGATACATTCCTTCAAAGGAGGGAACGGGCGTATTCCGCCGAGCGGATCGATCGGTCCGTTTCTCTCACTCGCGTGTGCCGCACGTTCATCTGGAACACTGACTAGATGGACTCTCGCTACGGCATCACGATCCCCTTCGACGGCGTCTCGCTGCGCGACCACAAAGAGTGGTTCCACCGCATCGCCGAACTTGGCTACACCGATCTCTGGTCGGCCGAAGTCGACGGGACCGACGGCTTCACGCCACTCACCTTGGCCGCGCTCTGGGAACCGCGACTCAATCTCGGCGTCGCGGTCACGCCGGTCTTCACGCGTGGCGCGGGACTACTCGCCATGAGCATCGCCGCGATGGCCGAAGTGGCCGAAGGTCGATTCATCATGGGACTCGGCGCCTCGAGCGAACCGGTCGTCCAGCGCTGGAACGGTGTCACGTACGAGAAGCCGTACGCGCGAACGCGCGACGTATTGAGCTTCGTCAAGCGCGCGCTCGATGGGGAGAAGATCGACGAAGTCTTCGAGACCTTTGAAGTCCACGGTTTCAGACTTTCGCGTCCCGTCCTCGTTCGTCCGCCGATACTGCTCGGTGCGCTTCGACCGGGCATGCTGCGCCTCGCCGGTCGCGAGGCCGACGGTGCCATCCTGAACTGGCTCGGGGCCAACGACGTCGCCCAGTGCCGCGCCGAAGTCGGCGAAGGCAAGACGATCGCCGCGCGTCTCTTCGTCGTGCCGACGGCCGACGCCGACGTCGCGCGAATGATCGGGCGGCGCATGATCTCGTCGTATCTCACGGTCAACGCCTACGCCGAGTTCCATCGGTGGCTGGGTCGCGGCGCGGTGCTGCAACCGATGTGGGACGCCTGGGCCGAGGGGAATCGCAAACTGGCGAACGAGGTGATCCCCGACTCCGTCGTTGACGAACTGATCATCCACGGTTCCTACGAAGCCTGCCGTGAGCACGTGCTTCGCTACGTCGAGGCCGGTGTCCAGATTCCGACGCTGGCGATCGTCCCCTTCGGCGTCGACCTCAACGAGGCCGTCGAAGGACTGGCGCCGCGCTAAACCTTTTCGGCCTCGAGGAACTCCAACATGCCCGCGAACTTCTCGCGCGCCGCGGCCTCTCGAACCGGAATGAACTCACTCGGGATCTCACTCGGCGTGTAGTTCTTCAACGCGTGACGCGCCACGGTCTGGCGGTGGACTTCGTCGGGGCCGTCGTAGATCCGCGCGGCGCGCGCCCAGCGGTACATCTGTTCGAGCGGCAGGTCCGTCGAGTACCCGAGAGCGCCGTGGGTCTGAAGCGATCGATCGATGACGTTGTGCAGGACCGTCGCGCCGTAGTACTTGATCATCGCGATCTCGTCGCGCGAAGCCGACGCGCCGACTTGATCCATCTTCCAGGCGGCGTGCAACGTCATCAGGCGCGCGGCGTGCATCTCGGCGCGGCTGTCGGCGATCCAGTTCTGCACGGTCTGCTTCTCTGACAACAACGAACCGTGCGTGAAGCGACTGACCGCGCGCTCGCACATCATGTCGAAGGCGCGCTGGGACTGGCCGAGCCAGCGCATGCAGTGATGGATGCGACCCGGTCCGAGGCGCGCCTGGGCGAGCAAGAAGCCCGAGCCTTCCGGTCCGATGAGGTTCTCGCCCGGTATTCGCACGTCCGTGTAACGGATCTCGGCGTGGTTCCCGAAGCGGCCGTAGTGGTTCTCCGGGTCATCCATGGAACCGACGTCACGCACGATGTCGACACCCGGCGTGTTGGCCGGCACGACGAACATCGACGATCCCTGGTACGGATGGATGTCGGGATTCGTGACGGCCATGACGACCAAGATGTCGGCCACCGAGCCGTTGGTCGTGTACCACTTGTGACCGTTGAGCACCCACTCGTCGCCGTCTTTGAGCGCGCGCGTCTTCAAGAGGCGCGGGTCGCTCCCGGCCGTTTCGGGCTCGGTCATCGAGAAGCCCGAGCGAATCGTCCCGTCGAGCAACGGTTGGAGCCAACGCTCGCGCACGTACTCTTGAGCCCCGTCGGTCATCTCCATGCCGGCCGCCAACAGTTCGGCGTTACCACTGTCGGGTGCGTTGTTGCCGAAGACGACGGGTCCGTAGGGGGTCTGGCCGAGGATCTCGTGCATCAGTCCTAAGCGCACCTGACCGAATCCGGTGCCCCCGAGTTCGTGGGGCAAATGCGCGGCCCAGAGGCCGCGCTCGCGAACCTGGTCCTGGAGAGGCTTGATGAACGTCAGCGCCTGGTCGTGGCTGAGGTCCAGGGTCTCGATGGGCATGATCTCTTCGCGCACGAAGCCGCGCATCCAGACCAGTTGCTCTTCGAATTCTGGTTCGGTCTCAAAGTCCCACGCCATAGCCCACCATCCTTTGAGGCAACTCTACGTCGCGCAAAATATGCCTGGCGACGGCCGCGCCGACCTTCCCTACACTGTGAGTGCGAAAGATTGGAGTGCCGTGGCCAAGAAGAAACAGACCCCCAAGACCGTCCAGGCCGAGCGCATCGGCGTCGTCGACACGATGTTCGCGCGCTTTGACATGGGCGCCTCGGCGCGCGCTGAACTCGAGAGTTGCTCGGGCTACGGCGAGACCTTCACCGTAATCTCGCGCACCGTGCCCGGCTTCAAGGACCTCGCGGTCGCGGCGATGAACATGATCCACGATGACGGGTGCGCCATCGTCGTGGCCCTCGGCATGCCCGGCTCGGCGCCCATCGACAAGCAGTGTGCGCACGAGGCCTCCCAGGGCATCATGCAGGCGCAGTTGATGACCGCGACGCCGATCCTCGAGGTCTTCGTCCACGAGGACGAGTCCGACGATCCCAGGGTGCTCGCGAAGGTCTTCGACGATCGATCGCGCAAGCACGCCCGCAACGCCTACTGGATGCTGTTCGATCCCGACCAGCTGAGCCGACGGGCCGGCCAGGGCGTACGTCAAGGATTCGATGACGCGGGACCGCTCAAGAGTTCTTAGCCCGTCGTCACGACGCCGCCTTGATTAGGCTCCACTTACCTCGCAGTAACTAGCAGGAGGAACCCATGCCCGAAGCCGTTATTGTCGCCACCGGACGAACCCCCATTGGACGAGCGTTCAAAGGCTCGCTGGTCGATATGCGACCCGATGACCTCACGGCCCTCGTCGTTCGCACGGTATTGGCCAAGTTGCCCGCGCTCGACCCCCAGAGCGTCGAAGACCTCATCGTGGGCTGCGGTCAGCCGGCCGGTGAATCGGGATTCAACATCGCGCGCGTGGCCGCGCTGCTCGCGGGCCTGCCCGACGTCCCGGGCGTGACGGTGAATCGCTACTGCTCGTCGTCCTTGCAGACGATCCGCATGGCGGCGCACGCGATTCGCGCCGGTGAAGGCGACGTCTTCGTCGCGGCGGGAGTCGAGACGGTCTCGCGCTTCGCGAGCGGCGCCTCGGACAGCGGTAAAGCCACCAACGAACTCTTCTCCGACGCCATGGAACGAACCGCGAAGCGCTCCGAAGGTACCGGCGAGCCGTGGTCGCCGCCCACCGGACTGCCCGACATCTACATCGCCATGGGACAGACCGCCGAGAACGTCGCGGAGTACGAGAAGGTCAGTCGACTGGAGATGGACGAATTCGCCGTGCGTAGTCAAGAACTCGCCGTGGCCCACCAAGAGAACGGCTTCTTCGAACGAGAGATCATTCCCGTGACCTTGCCCGACGGCACCATCGTCTCCAGAGACGATGGTCCGCGCGCCGGCACGACACTTGAGCGACTCGCCACACTGCAGCCCGTCTTTCGCGAGGGCGGTTCGATCACCGCGGGCAACGCCTGTCCCTTGAACGACGGCGCCGCCGCGGTCGTGGTGATGAGTGACACGCGCGCCAAGGAACTCGGCATCAAGCCGTTGGCGCGAATCGTGTCGAGCGGCGTAAGCGGTCTCAACCCCGAGATCATGGGTCTCGGTCCGATCGAGGCCTGTCGTCAGGCGCTCCAGCGCGCCGACATGACCATCGACGACATCGACCTCGTCGAGATCAACGAGGCGTTCGCCGCCCAAGTGATCCCGAGCGCCAAGCATCTCGGTATCACGCTCGACAAACTCAATATCCGCGGTGGCGCGATCGCGCTCGGTCACCCCTTCGGCATGACCGGCGCGCGCATCATGACGACACTGTTGAACTCGCTCGAGGACGCCGGCGCGCGCTTCGGCCTGGAGTCGATGTGCGTCGGCGGTGGCCAAGGCATGGCCATGATCGTTGAGCGTTTGGACTGACGGCGATTCAGGCTCGTCACGACGCTCGGTGCTTGGATCGGCGTTGACCTACGCTTCGTTATCGCGAGAGTTTGGGAGCGCAAATGTTCGACGATCCGTCGATAACCGACCGAAAGGCCCAGCCCTACGTGGCCATTAAGACGGCGGTCACGATGGACGGGTTCGATGTCGTCGAGGGCCGCGACGTGACCAACACCGCGCACGAGTGGCGTTGACATGATCTTCCTCTACATCGCAGCGTCTATCGCCGGGTGCACGCTCGTCGGCAAGCTCATCACCCGATCACGCGACGACAACGCGAAGCGCTTCGGCTCCGGCTTTCCGAGGAACCAGCGCCCGTGGCGAACTTCACGGGCCATCGTCGACCCGGTGGAGAATCCACGAATGGTCGATGACGGCACCGACTTCGGTTACAAAGAGTTCGACTGACCTCGGCGCGTCGCGTGGATGGTGACAGAATCGACGGATGAAAGTCGAACTCATCGAATCAGTTGACGAGTTCATTTCGACGACGACGGCGTATCGAGCCGCCGACCCACTTCGCACGAACGTCATCGGCAGCGTGGCGATCTCGGTCGCCGACGGCGATCGGTCCTACGACGACTATCGCTGGTGGATCGTTCGGGGTGATGACGGCGACGTCGCGGGGGTGGCGATGCGGACGGCTCCTTTCAATATGCAGGTCGCGCCGATGTCGATTGACGCCGCCCGAGCACTAGGTCGCCACGTCGGACAGTTGGACGACTCGCTCCCAGGTGTAGTGGGATCGAAGGACGTCGTCATTGCGCTGATCGAGGGATACGTGCAGTCCAAGAGCCCCGGTTCGTCTCGCGTCGTCGCCGAAGATCGTCGCGACCTCCTCTACGAGTTAGAGGATCTGGTCACCCCCGACGTCGAGGGTTCAGGACGGCCGGCGCGAGAAGATGAAATCGAGCAGTTGGCGCAGATGTTGAGTGAGTTCATGCGCGAGGTCGAGCTCGCGCCGATATCAGACGCCGAAGCACGCAACGCCGCGACGAGACAGATCCAGCGTCTCTCGCTCTACTGCTGGGACGTGGACGGAGCGATCGCTGCGATCGCCGGCCACGCGCCAGTGGTTACCACTGGCGCGATCGTCATCGGCCGCGTCGGACCGGTCTACACGCCGTCGAACAATCGACGTCGGGGCTTCGGCAGCGCCGTGACCGCGCACGTGACGCGTCACCTGATCGAAAGAGGAGCGCGGGTGATGCTCTTCACTGACGCGGCGAATCCGACGAGCAACAGCATCTACCAAGCGATCGGTTACCGATTGGTTGACGAACTCATCGAGATGCGTTTCGAAGGATCGTGACTCGTTCGAGGCCCCGACGACGCTGTACTACTTGCCAGTGTGAACGACGCTCGGATCACTGGTCCAGGCGTCGTGCTCGGCGTCAGTGACGGGCTTGGCCTCGTCGGGTAGCAGCACGGCGATCGTGTCGCGCACCTCGTAGACGACACGCTTGCGCGGGTTATAGAGCACGTTCTCGCTCGGCACGTAGAGCAGCTCGCCGTGGTCAACCGGGTCTTCGAGCAACGCCAGTAAGAAACTGTCGAGCGCCATGTCTACATCCCTTCGCTATCGCGGCCCCCAGAACGTCCCACACCTGAATCGGTGTCGGCCACTCTCGAGCCCCTAGAAACCGTAGTCGCCTCGCGGAGTCTCAGAGTACGAGGTCGGGGCTGGTCGCTCGGTGACGAGCCCGTACGCGACGTCGAACGTAGAAGAAGAGCGACACGGCACCCGCCAGGGACACCAGGTCCGTGACGATGTTGCCGAAGGTGAGCATCGGCGTGCTGCCGTAGACCATCGAGACGTCGTGGGAGGTCGGGATCACGACCATCAGGTTCGGGCTCACTCGATACGGACCCGTGGCGCCGGTGGCGTGCCAACGCGGGAAGTACGAGATCTTGACCAACACCGGTACGCCAATCCTGCTCACGTGAAACGAGATCGACTGCAGGCCGACGTCGACGTGGCTCACGGTGACCTTGGGCAACGACGTCTTCATGTCCATGGTGTTCACGCTCGTGGCGCTCGGCCAGTTCGACGGACCGGTCGTGGCCGCGACGGTCCCCCACAGTTTGGGATCGAGCCACCAGGTCGTATTGGCCTGGAGCCATCCCACCCGACTCGACGTGTTGGCCACGATGTTGGGCAGGCTCGTGAGCGCCTGGACCATCGGGCTGGACTTGATCTCGTAAATGAACCACTGATCGCCGGGTGACGGCCACTTCTTCGTCTTCGCGATGAGTTTCAATTCGGGATCGCGGTTCGCCTGCTTGACGGTGGCCGGAGAGAACGCGACGTAGTAGCGCACGCCGAGCATCTGGAGGTGTTCGACACCGAAGGCGACGTCGAGACCGCCGTAGGGCAGGCCGACCATGGGATCACTCGGCGAGACGCTCAACTCGGCCTGGTCGAGGAAGTGATACGGCGTCGTCGCCGACGATTCGAAGTAGAGACCCTCCATCGAGTCGATGCAGTTGTTCGTCCAGTACGGCATGAGCATGAGGGCCTCGGGCGTCCCGAAACGATTCTGGTCGGCGTTGTACTCCCACATCGCGCGACCGCAGCCGTACTCTTTGCCGACCTTGGCCATCGTGTTCATCAGGTCGTTGTACTCGGGCCACGCGGGCTTGCCCTGATAGCCCGAGTAGTTCCACTGCGCCCAACTCGAGACCTGGTTACCGGTCGTGTTGAGCGAGAGCGCCGAGGCGACCGGCGGAATGAGGCCGGGCACCGTCGTCAACAGACCGAGGATGAGGATCACGACCGTCGCTCGCGCGCCGCGCCGTCCCCAACGCGAGGCCTCGTCTTCGACGGGCTCGTCCACGTCCCGATAGGACGACGCGACGAACGTGTGCTCGTGACCGTCGACGTCGTGCGCCGTCATCGGCACCGCGACGACCTCCGGGACCGCCGATTCGTGCGCGATGCGGAAGCGACGTTCGCCGATCCGAACCGAGAATTGACCGAGGTTCTTCGGCGCGCGCCTCGTCCAGCGCATCAGCACGTACCCGAACAGCCAACCGGCGCTCAGGTGAATCGTGATGAACCAGAACGGCACGAGGCGCTCGTTCCAGATGACGTTCTGCGGGTCGAACACATAGGCGCCGATCGAGAGCACCGTCAACGTGGAGAGGATCATGCCCAAACGGTCGCGCACCCAGAACGCCACGATCAGCGCGAGGCCGGCGAGCACGATGACCCACTGGTCACCGGCCCCTGCGCCGCTCGACGTGAACCAACCGAGTTGCGTGAAGATGTCGTGCAGCGTGCTCACCGGATCGTTCGTGTAACCCATCGAGTTCGTGTACTTCTGGGTCGTGACGAATGACGTCAGCCACCAGGCCGAGAGTCCCACCGAGATCAGTCCGGCCACGACCGCGAATCGCAGCGGACGCGCGTAGTCGCCCGTCACCTCCTTGTCGCGGGGATCGCCGATGCCGCGGCGCTGCAGGAGTTCGAAGATCACGACGACGATGACCGCTTCGATGGTCCAGAACCACGGCAAGATGTGCGCCGCGAGTGTGGCGCTGAGCGAAATGGCGGCCAGCCAGTAGCCCCGACCGGTCCTCACGCCGCGCGCGAAGAGTCCGATCGTCAAGAGACTCAGCGCGAGCGAGAGCGCGAACGAATACTCCCCCGCCATCGAGGAGAACAGGTTCCCGCCGTCGATGGTGAACGAGGCGTCGAAGAGGAAGGGCAAGGTCGCCACGGCCAACGCCGCCGGGATCGGACGCGGCGCCTTGAAGAGCCGACCGAGCATGTAGGCGGTGATCGGCATCAGCACCGAACCGAGGATCGTCGCGAGTTTCATCGCGATGGCGAAGCCGACGAGGTAACTCCCGAACCACGCGAGCAGGTCCGGCAGAACGAAGTAGTAGGTGTAGGCCGGCATTCCGGCGAACCAACCGGGGTCCCACGGGGTCAGGTTGAAGGGATTACCGACCGATTTCAGGTAGGCCGGCACCGCCAGGTGTGAACCGGTGTCCCCACCGGTGATGAGCGAGTTGGAGAAGATCAGTGATGGATGCAACTGCCAGATGGTGACGAAGATCACCGCGAGGATGACCAACGCGTCCATGCGGTTGCCGGGGCTGTCGTGTCGCCGGATCCATTCGCGCATCAATGACCAGATCGCTGGCTGATCAGCGCGACGATCGCCACGCCGTTAAAAGACACGTGCGTCACGATGCTCGGGATGAGGCGCTTGGTGCGCCACACGAGCGTCGCCAACACCAGCCCGAGGAAGAACAGACCGGCGAACTGCAACGGCTCACCGTGGGCCAGCGCGAAGAGTGCCGCGCTGAGCACGACACCAAAGACGACGCTCGCGCGAGAACCGCCCCTCGGACCGCCTTCACTTAACGCTCGAAAGAGCACGCCCCGAAAGAGCCACTCTTCCATTATTGGCGACAAGAACGTCGTCATTACTATCAGCACGACGAAACTCACGCCCACCACCGACCCGAACAGGTGATGCACGGGAGCGTTCAGGTGTCGCAGGTGAAAGGGGACGTAGGCCGCGTCGACGGCGAACTGACAGGCCACGCCGAGCGCGACGTAGAACACGTCGGTCGGCACGACGCGCCACTGGTGCGCGAGGTTGCGCAGATTCCCGAGGGTGTAGGCGTAGTAAATCGCGGCGCCGAATCCGATCCAGAGCCCGAGCAGACCGAGCACATTCGACCACCAGGGAGGGGAACTGGCCTTCGCCAGTGCGTTGAGTCCGCCCGGATAGTGGGCCAGGGACACGCCGACGAGCTGGAAAAGTGAGCCGAGGATCTGACCGGCGAGGAATCCGATGAAGGCCGCGAGCACGATCGGCCACACTCTGGGTCGCTCGACTGTTTCGGCGTCGATCAAAGAATCCACAAACAATTACCCTAACAAGCGCCCATTTTTACTCTGGTGCAAGTTAAGGAGTCGCAGTTCACCTCTAGTCTGGTCTGGTGAGTAACGCTCCTGAAGAACCTTCCGGCTACAAGAAGTACGTCCCGGGCGGCGACAAGCCAATGGCGCCGGACGCCCGTCGGCGACTTCTGATGATTGGCTGCATCGCGTTCGTCTTCGCCATCTTCATCATTCCGCCGCTGTTCGGGCACAAGAACGTGAAGACCGTCTCGTACTCGAAACTGTTGCGTGACGCGTCCCACCAGCAGGTCGACACCGCGGTCATCAACTCGACTTCCGGGGTGATCACTGGCCAGTTGACCAACGGGACGAACTACACCACCAACGGCCCGACACCACTGATCAACAGCGACATCACGAAACTGCGCACCACCGACAACGTGGCGGTGACCTTCGCCAATCCGTCGAATCTTTTGGGCGCCCTGCTGCCGTATCTCATCTTGGCGCTGATCTTCATCGCCTTCATGGTCTTCTTGTCGCGACAGGCGCGCAACCAGATGACCGGCATGATGTCGGTCGGTCGCTCTAAAGCCAAACAGTTCAATCAGGATCGTCCCAAGACGACCTTCGCGGACGTCGCCGGGTACTTCGGTGTCAAACAAGAGATCAGCGAGATCGTCGAGTTCTTGAAGACGCCGGGTCGCTATAAAGAGATCGGCGCGTTGATCCCGAAGGGCATCTTGCTCGTCGGCCCACCGGGCACCGGCAAGACGATGCTCGCGCGCGCCGTCGCTGGCGAGGCGGGCGTCCCGTTCTTCTCGGTCTCCGGATCGGACTTCATGGAGATGTTCGTCGGCGTCGGCGCTAGTCGGGTGCGCGACCTCTTCGCGACGGCCCGCAAGCAGGCACCGGCCATCGTCTTCATCGACGAGATCGACTCCATCGGGCGAAAGCGTGGCGCCGGGCTCGGTGGCGGCCACGACGAGCGCGAACAGACGCTGAACCAGATGCTCAACGAGATGGACGGCTTCGACCCCTCCGAGGGCGTCGTCGTCATCGCGGCGACCAACCGCCCGGACGTCTTGGACCCGGCCCTTCTTCGTCCCGGCCGATTCGACCGTCAGATCGTGGTGCCGTTGCCGGACCTCGATGAACGCCTGCCCATTCTGGAGGTTCATTCAAAGAATAAACCGCTCGATCCCTCGGTCTCCTTGGAGATGGTGGCGCGCGGTACGCCGGGCATGAGTGGCGCCGACCTGGCGAACCTCGTGAATGAATCGGCGCTCCACGCCGTTCGTCGACACTCCTCGACCATTGGCATGGAGGACTTCGAATCGGCGCGCGACCGCGTGATGATGGGACAACTGCGCGACACCATGGTCCTGATGGACGACGAGCGCGAGCGCGTCGCCTATCACGAGAGCGGGCACGCGCTGTTGGCCTACGTGCTCGACAAGACCGATCCCCTGCACAAGATCACGATCATCCCGCGCGGGATGGCCCTCGGGGTGACCATGACGTTGCCCGAAGAGGACCGCCACATCGTGGCGCGTCAGTACCTCGAGGACTCGCTGTGCATGCGTATGGGTGGTCGCGTCGCCGAGCTCCTCGTCTACGGCGACCTCTCCACCGGCGCCGCCGACGACCTCCAGCGCAATACCGAACTGGCGATCCGCATGGTGCGTGAGTGGGGTATGTCCAAAGAGATCGGACCGATGGCGTGGGGATCGAACAACCAGGTCTTCTTGGGTGAGGACCTCATGCACACGCGCGACTACTCGGACCACACCTCACAAGTCATCGACGACGAGGTGGAGCGGATCCTTCGCGAACAAGAGTCGCGCGCCATTGAGGTGTTGACCCTGCACCGGCGCGGTCTCGAGGCGTTGACGCGCGCACTGCTCGAACACGAGACGATCGACGGCGAGACCGCCGCACGTTTGATCGATGAAGCCCACGGTGAGCAAGTCCATCCCGAAGGCACGAAGACGGTGAGTTCACTCGCCGGCGTCGGTGCCGCGTCCGCGTCGAAGAAGAGCTCGGGCCCCACAGCGACGACCCCGCCCGTCGTAGCGCCGCTGCCGGGTTGGCAGCCGCCAACATTACCGGCCGTCTAAGCCCGAGACCACCGTCATACCCGCCGGCCTGGTCGGCAACGTCAGCGTCACGATGAGCGACGGCCTCGACGCCTGCACGATCATCACGACCCCGCGCAGATTGTGCAGCGTCGGAAGTGCGCTGCCCACGCTCTCGGTGGTGTCGCCCGCGAGATGGAGTTGACCCTCGATCGACGTCGCGCCTCCACTGCTGGACAGTCGTGTGACGTCGATCGAGATCGACTTGGACGACGTATTGGTCAACGTGGCCGCGTCGAATCCCCGACCCGTGAAGTCGCCCACCAGATATTCCGGTTCCGGTGACTGCGGAGCGCTGAGCGCGATGTCATTGCCCGTTCCAGTCGCGAGCGCGGCGATCACCGGCTGACTCGAACTCATCGCCACACTCGCGTAGCCCGCCGCCGGGATGGCCGTGTTGGGCGTGATCGACGCGACGGCACTGCCGTAGGGCGGGACGCTCAGCGTCTGGTTCGGCACGTGATACTTAGGCAGCGTCACCGTAAGCGTGACGTTGGCCGGCGTCGGCCCGGGATTGGAGAAGCGGATCTGCGCGGTGGCGTTGTTCGACGTCGTCACGAGCGGGAAGATCGCCGACGTCGACGGTTCTTCGATACCGGTGTTGTAGGACACCGTCGGGCCGGACTTCTGGAGGCCAACGATATCGAGGGTGCCGCGAAGGACGCGAACGTGCACGCCGACGTCACTCAAGTCGACCAGCGCGATGCCGAGGTTGATCTCGGCCTGGGAGTGGGCGCCGACCGCGTAACCCTGGAACCTCTGGGGAGCGACGTAACCCTGCGCGGAGAACGTCGAGACGTTGAAGACCGCGGGCGTCGCGGTGGGGTTGTAGACGCTCAAGATCGCGGAGGACCCCACGGTCGTGTCGAAGCCCGCGGCGAACCAGTTGGTGATGCCGGTCGAGATGCACGGCGCCTCGCTGGTGCGGTCCTTCGTCACTTCGACGCCCACGACGCCGCCGCCACTGACCTCTGCGCCGACCCCGAAGTAGTCCCCACGGACCTCGGAACTCGGGTCAAAACCGAACTGTTCGTACGGGCCCAGGTTCATCTCGTTGGAGATGCCGACCCCCTGGTTCGAGACGTGATCAATGGTGACCTCGTGCGAATGACCGGTCGTGTTGATCAAGATCACGCGACCCGATTCACCCAATTTCGCGCTCGAGAACCCGGTGCAGTAGAGCGCGGTCGATTCGGCTCGACCGCCCAGCGCGAGGGTGCTCGGCAGTTGGGAGGGATTGACACTCTTGGCCATCGAACTCAACAGTCCCACCACGATCAACGCGAGAGCGAGAACCACGAACAGCGGAGCGCGGCGGATGCTACTCATGGTGTTCCTTGGTCTGTCGCGAATGCGCCGCGCGACGGCGACCGGTGAAGAGCCACTCGAGTCGATGGACCCAACCGAATCCCAGCCAGACGAGCGCCCACATCAACAACGTGAACGCCGCGAGCAGCGCGTTGAGTGGGAGGCGACGAAGCACCAGCTGGGCGAAGGGTCCTCGAGCACCGTCACTTTCTCCGGCCGTCGGACTGACTTGGAATATCGGCGTCCAGAGGTGATCGATCGCGCGCGCCGTCGGTTGGCCGTCGATGTTGAGACCGAAGGCACTGGCCGGGGCGAATCCCACCTGGATGCTCGCCCCGGCGATCACCGGACCGCTGTTCGAAGTGCTGGAGAAGACCGGCGTCGGTATCTTCTCGTCGGCGACGCTCTCAGAGACGATGCCACTGAAGAGCGAGTTGGAGAAGACCTCGACGGACTTGGTCTGTAGTTCGAGCGAAAGGTCGCTCTGTCGCGCGAGGGCCGTCAACAACACGCTCGGTACGGGATGCAGCGGTACCGTCTGGACCCCTTGCAGCTCGGGGGCCGATGAGTTCATCACGACGATCGTGGAGATCCCGGCCGGCGCGAGCAACTGACCGAGCCGAACGGTCTCGCCCTTCAGCGCCGATTGCACGGCGTCCAGGACCGCGTTGCTCGTGCCCGAGTCCGGCGTCGTGAACAGTGACGTCCCGCTGGGCAGTCCGTTCATTGACGTGGCGGCTTCGAGCCCGGGCGCCACCGACCATCCGACCAGTGGCAGGACCGAGGGGTCGCCGAGCCACAGGACGCGGTAGCCCCCGTTCGAATGGGCCAAGGTGCTCAACGATTCGGCGACACTCGTGGTCGGCAGGTCGAATCGCCCACTCGAGAAGATCGCCGCGAACGGTACGGCCGCCACGACCAGCGCCGTCACCGTCAGGCCCGCGGCGACTTGACGCCACCCGAAGCCCGCCTGGCGCAGGTCGTTCTCCAGGGCACTGACCCCGAGTCCGATGAGTAGCGCGAGCATCACCATGTAGAGCGCCAAGAGGACGTCGAGGTCGGGGGCGAACGAACCCATCCAGTGGCGAGCGTCGAGGGCGGCCACGACCACGGTCAACGTCGCGATCGACGCCGCCTTGGTGGCGATGCGTCGACGCTCACCTCGACAGAGCAGCAGCCCGACGAGCGCCGCGCCGGGCAACAACCATCCGGCCCAGGACAGTCCGAAGCCGCCGTCCGCGCCGCGCAGAATCTCCGGGAATGACGGTACCGACCAGGGGCCGCGCGCCAGTCCGAAGACGCCCAGGGCCCGTCGTCCGGCGATGCCCACGTCGATCGTCAGGGGCAAGAGGAGAATGGCGACGTTGAGCCACAGGGATCCGAGGAATCGCCACGGCTTGGACGTGTTGACGCCTTCGTCGGTTTCGAAGAGTCGAGCGAGAAAGACCCCCAGGATGATCAGCGTCACGACGATGAGTGTCGCCGGGGCCATCGCGGTGAGAAGCGCGATCAGCATCACCGCGAGCATGCGTTGGCCCGACAGCGTCGTTCGCCAACCGCGGTGACCGAAGGCCACCGGTTCGCCGTAGGGCTGGGTGCGAAATCCGGGCACGTCCATCAACTCGAAGAGGCGACGAACGACGAACGGCAGTCCCGCCACCACCACCAGCACGTCAGTGCGACCTTGACTGATCATGTCGAGTCCGAGCGGGAGCGCCATGTAGGCGATCGACGCAACGACTCGGGCGCGATTAGAGACTCGCCCCTTCAAGAGTCGACTCACACCGATCGCCCCGATTGGTATCGCGAAGATCAGCGCCACACGCGGAAGGAGGCCCATGCGACCGAGGACGAACGTGCCCGCGAAGGCCAGTACGGCGTACCCCGGCATGCCCGGTGATCCCGTACCGACGCCGTTGGGCGACCACGACGCGAAGAAGTGGCGCCACATCATCGACCAGGAGTCGAGCGGCGCGAGACGCCCGATCAACGGCAGGTGCGTCACGACGAGATTACGCGAGCCAATCAGCCACAGCACGATGACGACCAACACCGCGGCGGCCTGTGAACGGAACGACGTCAACACGCGCGCCGGTCGACTCCGCAGTTCCATCATCGCGCTGTCGGGAATCTCGTCAAACTCTTCGTCTTCAGAAAAGGCCGCCGCGAAGCCGACCGCGTCGGCGTCGAACTCGTGGTCCTCGAGCGCCTCGGGCGGGAGGATGCCGCGGGCGCGGTCCAGTCCCTCGCGCATCAAGAGGACGCCGAAGCGCTTCAGTCGGCTCGCGCCGCCGACCTGCAGTCGACGAAGCTCTTCGTCCGAGAGGACCTGGGTCTCGTGACGCTGACGGCGGCGCTCGCGAATTCGGCGCCGGTGATGAAAGAGCCAACGCCAGGACCCGACGATGGCGCCAGCGCGGTCGCTGTCGCGCCCGACGATCGACAGGACGAACTCCATCGAGTCCATCAACAACAGCGCGAATAGCGTCGTGAACGCGTAACGTCGACCCCAGCCGGTCGCCACCACCAGCAGTTGGTGCCGGCGCTGGAGGTCTTGGCGACTGGCTCGGCGGGTGCCGATCGCCGTGACCGCTCGCTCGCCCGAGGCGATCGTCTCACGGTGGGCGATCTTGGCCGTGGGCGCTACGACGATGCGCGCGCCCGCAATCTGCGCTCGCCAACAGAGATCGAGGTCTTCACCCAACGCGGTGATCAGCGGGTCGAAGCCGCGCAGCGTGGCGAAGAGGTCACTGCGCACGAGCGTGGCGCCGCCGGGGGCGACGAAGACGTCGCGTTCGAGGTCCTGTTGACCGTGATCGATCTCACCGAGTTGCACTCGCTCGTGCACGACTCCGAAGCGGTCGCAGGTCTGGCCGACGTGGAGCAACACCATCGGATCGTCGTAGGAAACGACCTTCGGAGTGACGATGCCCGCGTTGGTTCGAAAGGCCGCCTCCACCATCATCTGCACGGCGTCGGATTCGAGTCGCACGTCATCGTGACAGAACAGGAAGAACGCCGAGCCCTCGACCATCAACGACGCCTCATTACAGGCCGCGGCGAAGCCGCGATTCTCGTCGAGCAGACGGACGAAGGCGTTGGGGGCGACCGCGGCGACGCGACCCGGGACGTGCTCGGTCTCCCCGTTCGCGACGACGAGCAGGCTTAGTTCCTCGTAGTTCTGGACCGCGAGAGAAGCGACGGCGGCTTCTAGACCCGGCCCGGAACCGGTGGTAACGACGACGGCAACAACGGCCGGAGCTCGAGATTCCATGGGCTCTACAAGGCTAGTGGGCTGGTGTGGAGCCTCACGGCTGCTTTCGAATATGTCTCGACGTGTTTTGTCGTCAATTCCTACGAATCGCTGCGACGACGGCGCATTTCAACGATGACGTCGTTCAGTGATGTGTCGAGGGTGATCGTCGGTCGCCATTTCGTCGCTCGCCGAAGTTTTTCGTAACTACCCTTCGATACCGGGACCTCCACCGGTCGAAGGAGCGCCTCATCGGTGACGAGACGCACGCGCGGTGCGATGGCCGCGACGAGACGTTGCGCGATGTCGAAGAGTCCCACGTCGACGCCGGAGGCGATGTTGTACACCTCGCCGCTGATCCCCTTCTCGGCCAGTAGTCGATAGGCGCGTACGACGTCGCGGACGTCACTGAAGTCGCGTCGCGTCGAGAGGTCCCCGACGATGATCTCCTCAGCGCCGTCGTCCGCGGCCCGCAGCAGTCGATCGACGAGTGCCGGAACGACGAAAGCCGTGGACTGACCGGGTCCCAGGTGATTGAAGGGCCGAGCGATCACCACGCGTTGATGGCGCTCACGAACGGCGACGTGGGCCACGTGTTCGGCCTCCACCTTGCTCGAAGCGTAGGGATTGGCCGGCGCCACTCGAAACGTCTCCACCAGGGGCAGGTCCTCGGGCTTCACGACGCCGTAGACGTCAGCCGAACTGACGAGCACGACACTCGACGATGGCACGACGTCATAGGCCGCGTCGAGGACGTTCTTCGTGCCTAATACGTTCACGCGGGTGTACTCAACCGGGTTCGACCACGACTCGCCGACGGCCGTCAACGCCGCGAGGTGATAGATAGCGTCGGGCTGCACGCGTGCCAAGACGGCGAGGACACTCTCCACGTCGGTCACGTCGCATTCGCGGTCGACGCCGACGGCGTCGTCGCCACTGGCGCGCAGGTGTTCCAAGAGGTGATGCCCGACGAATCCGTCAGCCCCGGTGACGAGCACCTTCATCGTCGCGCCGCCATCTCGTAGGCCTTCACGTGTTGCGCGATGGAAGAATCCCAGGTGAAGATCTCCGCGCGTGAGCGAGCGCGCTGGGCGCGCCGCACACGCTCGTCAGCGTTCATGTCGAGTGCGGTCGTGAGCAACTCGGCCAACTGTTGGGCGTCGCCGGCGCGAGCGAGCAACGCCGCGTCGCCGGCGATCTCGGACATCACGGTGTCCGCCGACGTGACGACGGTTGCCCCGCACGCGAGTGCCTCCAGTACCGGCAAACCGAATCCCTCGCCGCGCGATGGATAGGCCACCGCTCGAGCCTGACGCAAGAGAGCAGGTAGCACCGCTTCGTCGACGAAGCCCAGGCGTCGAATCCTCGAGTGCGCCGCGTGAGCGGCGATCTTCGCGTCGATCTCCTTCACGCCCCAGCCGGGCTGTCCGGCCAACCACAGTTCCACGTCGCCGTCATGACCCGCAATCTCGTCGAACGCGTCGAGGAGGACGTCGATGCCCTTACGTGGCTCAAATGTTCCCACGAAGAATACGTAGGGTCGTTCCGCGCTGAGCCCGTGTGCGCGAAGCAGATCCGCGTCACCACTCGAATCGGCGCTGAAACGTTCCAGGTCGACGCCGAGCGTCGCCACCACGACGGGGGCGTGGGCAGGAACCTGTGCGTCCAGTTCGCGGGCGGTGAACTCACTGACCGTGACCAGGACGTCGGCGTGCGTAGCGGCGTACGAGATCGCTCGTCGAAAGAACGGCACCTTCGAACGTTCGTGCCACTCGGGATTCGTGAAGAACGTGAGGTCGTGGATCGTCACGACCGTCGGCGTGGAAGAGCGATGCGGCATCGTGTAATGCGGCGAGTGCCACACGTCCACCGAGCGCGCCGTCGCACTGCGGCCGGCGACCCACGCCTCGTAAATAAGTCGAGAGGCTCGGGCGTTGGGAACGATCGAGGAAATGTGCGTCGAGGGCGACCAGTCGTGCCAGCGCAACGTGTCGTCGCGGCGTGTGACGAGCGTGGTCTCCACGCCGGTCCCCGGCACCCGGCGCGCCAGTTCCGCGATGTAACGACCGGCCCCGGCGAGGCGCGGCGGGACCGCCGACACGTCGAGGGCGAGCTTCACTGCCACGCCGCCAGGTGATCGATCGCGACGTTGCGCCACGTGAGATCGGCCACCGATCGACGTCGAGCGGCTTGGCTCTCGTCGCCATCACCCTGGCCCAGTGCGGCGAGCAGTCCTTCAGCGATGGATTCGACGTCCAGTGGGTCGACGCGAACGACGAGTTCATTCGCGGCGACGCTCGGGGTCGTGGCGCTCGCGACCACGCGCGTGCCGACGTTCAGTGCCTCGACCGGCGGCAATCCCCATCCCTCGGCGAGTGGTACGTACGCGAACACCGTGGCGTCGCGATAGAGACCCAGCAGAATTTCGCGCGCCACCACCCCCAACTCGGTGGCCTCGCCGGTGCTCACCCGGCCCCAGCCACTGGGACCGACGAGCACGAGCGTCCCGAGATCGGGGACTTTGGTGGACGCGATTCGATGAGCCTCGATGAGACGTTCGATGTTCTTTCGCGTTTCGATCGTGCCCGCGTACATCGTGAATGGTCCGTGCACGCCGTGCGAGGCGAGCAGTTCGTGAATCGACGTCGGCGATGCCGCGCTGTCCACGTCGACGTCGACTCCGAGTCGGGCGCGGTGGATCCGTGACGCGTCGATCCCTTCGTCGACGAGTCGCTCCTTCAAACCGGGTGACGTGACGATGACGCGAAGTTCTTTACGATCGGCGATCAGCTTGAGCCGGCCATTATGGAATCGGATTCCCGCCGGCGTCGAGACCCCCGGTTCGTCGCGCCACAAGAGGTCGTGCATCGCGACGGAATGCACCGCGTTCGCCGAACCTCCCGCGAACGGTCCCGCCATCGACGTCGCGTGCACGACGTTCGAGTCCCTCGGCACACCGAGCGGCCATATTGGCCATATCCGTGACAAGAGAGCTACGCCACACGGTGCGTTGACGACGCGCAACGCCAGATCGCCGTCGAACGCGGCGCCTCTCGAGCCCAGACCGACGACGTCGAGCGACGGGTCGGTGAGTTCGTGCAGTCCGGTGGCCAAGCCGCGAACGTACGTCGCGATGCCACCCGGTTGAGGGCGGCTGAGCTGCTCGATCGAGATGGTGATCGTTCGCTTCACGCCGTCCAGCCTCGCACGACTTCGTTGTACAGCGAAAGGTACGCGCGAGCCGCGGTGTCCGGCGCGAAATCGACCGCGCGCGATCGCCCGGCCGCCACCATGATCGAACGCCGCGTGCCACTGGTCCACACCTCGTCCAGCGCGTCAAGGACGTCGTGGTCGTTCCCAAAGAGCGCCGCGGCACCTTCGAGCAGCTCTCGGTTGATCTCGGTCGCGCGCGCGAGCGTCGGAACACCGGCCGACAGCGCGGCGATGGCGAAGGATGGAAAACGCGCACCGTCCGAGAGATGCATGACGACGCGCGCGTTCGCGAGCGCGTCGCGCGCGTCCTCGCGGGCTCGGAGCGTGACATTGAGGCCGTGGGAGCGAATCTTCTGACCGGCGCCCGTGCTCGCCAGCGCCACGACACGTGAATCGTGTTGCGCCGCGAACAAGATCAGCTGGGGCGCCAGTTCGATGAAGAGATCGTCGACGCCGGTGATGTTCACCACGAGGTCCGTCCCGTCACGCGTCGCGTCGACGCGGGGCACCGCCGGCGGCACCACGACCACTCGACTTCGGGCCACGCCGAGCACGCTGATCACTTCGTGGCTCGCGCTACGACTGGAAGCGACGAGCGTCGCACCGCGCTCGACCGCCCGACGAAGTTGGGTGATGCGCAGATGTGTTTGGGTCTCGTCGCGTAGGGGTCGGAGGTCGTCGACCGAGACGATCAGCGGAATGTTCTGCGTGGGCGGTGTCGCGAGTCCGGCGACGTGGATGACGTCAACCGGCGGCAGGAGTCCATTGATCGTGCGTCCGAGGCTTCGACGCCACAGCGGTGACCAGAGTGCCCGCAGTGCCAAGTGCGTCTCGTTGTCCGTGCGCGCCGAGGTCCGGGAGCGGAACCGGACGAGCACGCACTGGCCGGTGCGATCGAGCGCGTCGGCCAGATCGGTCATGGAATTGCCCAGCGACTCCAGCGAACCGTCCAGATCCAGGCCCACGCGAAGGCTCGAAGGACTCACGAACCAAGAGCCAACGTTCGCATCGCACTCGTCCACGTCGGCCAGAGTTTGGTGGCCCACCCACCGAACGGTTCGGTACTCGTCGCCACGAGCCCGATCTGCTCATCGGCGTTGAGCAAAATCAGCGCGCCGCTCTTGCCGAAGTGCCCAAAACTCGCCGGCGGCCAGTCCCCCATCCAGTGATGCTTGTCACCTTGGATCTCCGGACCGAGCCCCCAGGGACACGGAGAGAACTTGCCAAAACCGGGTACGAATCCGTCGAGTTGTGGCGCGTACGTCGTGATGAGGTGATTGCGAGTCTCCTTTGCAATCCCGTCCGGCCGCAACCACGCCACCGCCAGGCGGGCCAAGTCATTGGTCGATCCGACGACACCGGAGGACGGTCGATCCTCGAGTCGGGCGCTCGTCATTCCGAACGGTCGAAGGACTCGCTGCTGTAACCAGTGGTCGGCGGAGTTGTCACCGACGATCGAATCGACGGCGAGGTCGACGCCGTAGTTTGAGTAGATCCGCTGGCTCCCGACCGCCACGACGGGGTCGTCCTCTTCGAGGCCGAGCCCACTGCTGTGGGACAACAAGTTCGCGAGCGTCGAACCGGGCGGCCCGACGCGCTGGTCGAAACGCTGAAGCTCCCAATCGCTCTCCACGCCGAAGGCCAACGACACGACCATCTTCGAGATGGACGCCCACGGCCGAACTTCATCGAGGTCACCGGCTTCGGCGACTCTCGTGACCAAGCCGCTCTCCAGGGACATGAGCACCATCGAGGGCGCGCCCGGCCACCCGTCGAGGAGGGAGTTCGTGCTCACAACACTCGATGATACCCAAGCCCCCCTAGAGTCTCGTTGGTGATAACGGTTCTCAGCGGCGGCGTGGGCGCGGCTCGTCTCTTGGACGCGTTGTGCGGCTCGCTCGATCCGAGTGAGCTCGCCGCGATCGTGAACGTAGGCGACGACCTCACGATGCACGGACTCACGATCTGTCCGGACCTCGACACGATCATGTACACGCTCGCCGGTCTCAACAACCGTGAACTCGGATGGGGTCTCGCCGGAGAGAGTTGGCGAGTGATGGAAGAGCTCGGTGCCTTGGGCGGCGAAGCGTGGTTCCGACTCGGGGACCGAGACCTCGCCACGCACCTCTACCGCTCGCAACGCCTCGGCGACGGCGCCACCAAAACCGACGTGACGAACGAACTCTGCGACCGATTGGGCGTGCGGGTACGGCTCTTGCCCGTCACGGATGACGAGCTCGCCACGACATTCGACACCGAACTCGGTCGAATGAGTTTCCAGGAGTATTTCGTGCGACACCACCACGACGTCGTGGTCACGGCGATCGACGTCGTCGGGGCCAAAGAGGCGACGGCGTCGAACGAGGTCCTCGAGGCCCTTCGCGAGGCGTCGCGCATCGTGATCGCGCCGTCGAACCCGCTGATCTCGATCGATCCGATACTGCAGGTTCGTGGCGTACGGGACCTGCTCGAACGACGCCGCGACGACGTCGTTGGCGTCTCACCCATCATCGACGGGCACGCGCTAAAGGGCCCGGCCGATCGCCTGCTCGCCGAACTGGGACACGAGGTGTCGTGCCTCGGAGTCCTCGACTTCTACAAGGGCCTGATCGGCAGGTGGATCATCGACGAGGCGGACGCCGGGCGCGCCGACGAAGTGCGCAGTCGCGACGTCGACGTCATCGTGACCACGACCATAATGTCCGATCCCGACAACGGCCAACGACTGAGCGCGGCGGTGCTGGCGTGAACGAGTTGCGAATCATTCCCCTGCCGTCGGTCGCGATGGTCCGAGACGGCGACGATCTCGTCGCCATGTTCCTCGAGGCGTTGAACTCGTCGGGATTGACGCTCGAGCAGCGAGACCTCGTCATCGTGACCAGCAAGGTGGTGTCGAAATCCGAAGGTCGCGTCGTCGGCTTCGACGGCACTGAGGAGCACAAGGTGGCGCTCATCGAGGGTGAGTCCGCGCGGGTGCTTCGTCGCCGAGGGCCGCTTCGCATCACCGAGACCCACCACGGATTCATCAACGCGAATGCGGGGATCGATCTCTCGAACACCGACGACGGCACGGCCGTGTTGCTGCCCAAAGACCCCGATCGCTCGGCACGGCGATTCCGTGGGGAGATCCGACGTCGCTGCAACGTCGAGGTCGCGGTGATCATCACCGACACCTTCGGTCGTGTGTGGCGCGTCGGCGTCACCGACGTGGCCATCGGTTCGGCCGGTGTGAGGCCGATCCTCGACCTTCGCGGCACGGCCGACGCCACGGGTCGGGTACTCGAAGTCACCGAGGTCGCGATCGCCGACGAAATCGCCAGCGCGGCGAATCTGGTGCTCGGCAAGGCCGAGGCGACGCCCTTCGCGGTCATTCGAGGACTTGACGATTCGTACTTCGGCGAGGGTTCGATCAAAGATGACGCACTGCGCCGAGCGAACGAGGACCTCTTTCGCTGATCACACCCCGCCGAGACGGACCTCGCCGGAGAGTTCCGACGCGGGCGCCACGTGTTCATTCGCGCCCACCACGCACGTCGCACCCAATTGGGAGTAGCGACCGATGACCGCACCGGGTCCAATGATCGAAGAACGAATGACGCAGTTGCTCTGGACGATGGCCCCGGGCAGCAGGACCGTCTCTTCGAGGACCACGTTGGCCCCGACGACGCAGTCGCTGTCGACGACCGAGTTGGTCAAGGTGGCCGTGGCGTCGACCGTCGCCGTGGCGTGACGCCACGAACAGTTGACGATGTCGGTGAATTCGTGCATGCCCTGTCGACCGTTCAGGATGTCGACGTTCGCTTGGAGGTACGCCTGAGGCGTGCCGGTGTCGAGCCAGTACGCGCCGTCGACCATGGCGTAGAGCTCGCCGTCGCGAGCCAGCGCCGGGAAGGTGTCGCGCTCGACGCTCACTCGACCCTCGGTAGCGATGCGATCGAGCGCGCGGGGCTCGAAGATATAGGTCCCGGCATTGATGTTGTTGGTCGGCGCCTCGTGTCGCGGTGGTTTTTCCACGAACGAGATGACCCGTCCTTCATCGGTCGTCGGCACCACGCCGAATCGCGAAGGATCATCCACGGGATGCAGGGCGATCGTGACCTCTCCCCCGTGCGCTCGATGGAACGCCTTAAGCGTCGTGATGTTGAGGTCGGTGAGGACGTCGCCGTTCACCACGAGGAACGTCTCGTCGAAGCCGAACTGCGTGGCGGCGAAGCGGATGGCTCCGGAGGTATCGAGTGGTTCGGGCTCGACGGCGTAGTCCACGCGCACGCCGGCGATCTCGTTGCTGGGGTAGGCCTCGGTGAACTGCTCGGGCAGATAGCCCAAGGAGAGCACCGCGTCGGTGACGTCGTGTCGCGCCAGCCACTCGAAGACGCACTCGATCATGGGTACGCCCACCAGGGGCAACATCTGTTTGGGCGTCTCGTACGTGAGGGGCCGTAGTCGCGTTCCCTTGCCGCCGACCAGGATGATCGACTTCAAGCTCAGCCCTTCGTCGTGGTGGTGCTCTTGATCGTGGTGGTGGTCGAACCGGACTTCACGGTCGTGGTCGTCGTCGGCGTCGCGGCGATCGTCGTCGTCGTTGCCGTCGTCGTCGAGTCAGAGACCATCTGGTCGTCGGTCACGGTCGACGGCGGCCGAGGGACGACACCGGCCGGGTCGAAGGCCATCGTGATGCGAAGGTCCGGCGCGAACTTGATGGTCGCGGGGTTGGTCGTGATCTTCGGCTTCTTCTGGCCGAACGTGCTCCAGTAGGCGTAACTGACCTTGCCGGTCTGTCCCGGATAGAGCGTGCCTTTGCCGCTCGGGCAGGCCTGGCCGTTGGTGTAGGACGTGTTGGGATTCGGGCTCCCCAGGACGTTCTTGGGAATCTTCAACGCCGAGGTGCTGATCAAAAGACCGGGATACTCGTCACCGAACTGCGACAAGGTCGCGTTGTTGCCCGAGTCGGCCGCCGAGACGGGGTCGATCTTGATGACGTTGCCCGGGAGCACGTACATACCCTGAGCCTTCAGTGAGGTGTCGGTGGGCAGGTACGGCAGAGTCTTGCCGCAGGCCTGCATGGAGAGCGCGGCGTACCAGGTGGTGCCGATCTTGGGCGCGACGCCCGCGGGACTCTTGGGCGGGTGCTGGTACTCGTAGCGGGCAAAGACCGTCGCCACCAGGCCCAGGACAACGATGACGGCGAGGGCTCCGTAGAAGTTGCCGGGACGCGTCTTCTTATAGGCCTTGCCGCCTCCCGACGCCCCGACCCTACTTACCCATCTGCCTGTTGCGCTCTTAGCCACGGGGACAACGCTACTAAAGAATGGGGCGTCGTAAATCCGCTCCGCGTAGGGGCGGAGGGATTCGAACCCTCACTGGAGGCGGTTTAAGCGCCTTGCCTCTGCCAATTGGGCTACGCCCCCGTACACAGATGTTGCGTCGTAACCGTAATGCATTCTTAAGAGTTTCCAAACTCCTTAATTTCACACCACCGGTAACTAGGCTGGTTTGATGATTCGCGTGCGTCGTCGGGGCACGACTCGATCAACTCCCCTCGTTGTTCTGGCGCTCAGCGTCGCCGCCTTGATCGTCACGCCGGTCGCGGCTCACGCGTCGAGCATCACCCAGACCCAGGCCATGATCCAGGACTTGACGAATCGGCTCTCGCGACTGGAAAAGACCAGCGAAATCACGTCGAACCAGTACGACGCCGACCGGGTCAAACTGGCGACGATCACCGCGAACATCAAGAAGCTCCAGGGCAAAGAGATGAACAAGCGCGCCGCCATCAAGGTCACGCAGAAGTCACTCGTGCAAGCCATCGTGCGCGCGTACGTCCTCGGGGCCTCCGACGCGCAGATCCTCGCGCTCTTCAATGACAACCCGACGCAGATCGGCGAGCGCAACGTCTACGAGAGCGAGGTCATCGGCAACCTCAATCAGTTGAAGCACACGTACCAAAAAGAGAAAATCTCGCTCGATTCCACCATTCGACTCGTCAACGTGCAACGACTCGACGCCGGTAAGCAGACCTACGCCATGTCACAGTTGCTGTCGCTCAACATCTACAACACCAATACGACCCAAGACACGCTCCACAAGATGACGGTCGCCTTGAAGGGCGAGATCGTCGCCTACGAGATCCAACAAGGTGTCATCGCCGCGAAGGAACACAACCTCTCTGCCGAAGAGAGCGCGATCACGGCGGCCTCGGCCGTGGGGGGCCAAAAAGCCGCGAACGCCGTGACCGAAGCCATCCAACAGGCCTCCCAGACCGTCACGCTCGTCGACGTCGGCAGCACTGCCCAGGGTCTGGCGGCGGTGCGGGCCGCCGAGCGCGAGATCGGTGTGCAGTACGTCTGGGGTGGTGAGACACCGGGCGTCGGATTCGACTGTTCCGGACTCGTCCAGTGGGCCTGGGCCCAGGCGGGCATCTCGATTCCGCGTACGACCGAGTCGCAGTGGCCGGCAATGGTCCACGTGACGCTGAACGACCTTCAGCCCGGTGACCTGCTCTTTTACTACAACCTCGACGGCGACCACGCGGTCGATCACGTCGTCATGTACGTCGGCAGTGGGCCCTGGGGCTCGAGTACCGTCATCGCGGCGGCCCACACCGGTACCACCGTGAGCCTGGCGCCGGTCTTCACGGCCGGCCTGATTGGCGCCGCCCGGCCCTAGCCCTTTTATGTATCGCGTACGGCGCTGGACCTCGCCGAGAGGGCGCTGGACCCTACTTTGTTCGTCGCTCGCACTTCGAAGGTGTAGTGCAGTTTCATATTGAGGCCCTTGAAGGTGCACGACGTCACCGTCGCGACGCAGGTCCTGGACCTGGGGAACGACACGACGGCGTACGAGGTGATGGCGGAGCCGCCGTTGCTCCTCGGAGCGCTCCAACGCACGGTGATGACACCTTTTTTATCGGTGGCCGTCACCCGCCGAGGCGCCGAGGCGACCGTCGTTGGGGCGATCGTCGACGAGTTCGCCACGAAGAGTTGAAGGTTCTTGCTCGCGTCGGTGTAGGAGCCTAGGACACCACAACTTCCGTCGTCGCTGCACCACACCTCCCAGATCAACGCCGCTCCGCCCTTGTTGAGCGACGACGTGCCGGGGACTTCGACGGGGTTGGACCACTGTGTGAATTTCTCGTTGATCACGAAGGCCTGAGTGTTGTTGTCCGAGTCCAAGTAGGTACCGCCAGCGCTACACGCGCCCGCCGCACTGCACGAAATCGTGTTGAGTGCCGCGCCGACGTTGTCATTGAGAGCTTGCACGCCCGGAATCTCGATCGCGCGACCCCAGACGTGATTCGTTTCGTCGACCACGAAAGGTTGAGAGTTCCCTTTCGCGTCGGCGAACCCGCCAATCGCGCTGCAGTCGCCGGCCGACGCACACGCCACGCCACTCAAGGTATTGGTGACGCCGTTCCCTAACAGTTGAGTGGCGAAGAGTTGGGTCGCGCTGCCCCACACGCCGGCGACCTCATTGACGATGAAGGCCTGGGACTGACCCGACGAATCCAAGTAGTTCCCGCCGGCGGTGCACTCTCCAGCGGCGCCGCACGAGAGCGCCGTCGACGCGGCCTCATTCACCTTGCTCAGCGCCGGGATTCCGGGAATCTCCTCAACGGAGCCCCACACGCCATTGTTCTCGTCAATCAGAAATGGCTCTACCGTCGTGCCCGAAGGAAGGTTGCTAAGAACATTTCCGACCGCCACGCACGTCGCCGCCGACGCGCAGTCGAGGCCACCCACGACCGCTAAGCCGCTCGGATTAAACGCCGCCGATCCCCGAGGCTCGAACGGTGCCGCCCACACGCCGTTGACCTCGGTGAAGATGATCGGCTGGGCCGTCCCCGTCACGTGGTCGACGTAGGAACCGATACCGACGCACGCGCTGGCCGAAGTGCACGACAGAGTGCTCATCTCGCTCGCGTCTTCGAAGGACAAGGTCGTGAAGTCGGGCACCTCCGTCGGGTATCCCCATGTCCCGTTCACCTGGTTCACGACGAACGTGTGCACGATCGACGAGATGTCGGTGTAGCTCCCTTCGGCGGTGCAACTTCCGGCTGACGGACACGAGAGGGCGATCAGCCCCGCCGTCCCACCGACGTTGAGCGCCGCCGCCACTTCGGTCGCCTTCGCCCACACGCCGTTGGTCTCTTGAGCGATGAACGCCTGTTCCTCGACCGAACCGTCGGTGAAGGTGCCCCCGCTGACACAGTTGCCCGACGACGTGCAGACGATCGGGCCAGTCGTCGCCGTGGTCTGGTTCAGCGTGGCGAGTCCAGGAATCTCAATGGCGTTGGTCCAGTAGGCGTCCGCGCCCGCCGTAGTTGTCGAGACGAGATTCAATGAGAGCACCGCGATCACGGCGGACACGACCGTGAGCCATCGACCCCACCCGGGCCGTGAAGTTCGGTGCATGGTCGGTAGTACGCACGTCGCACGCGAATCGATCACTGTCAACTCCTCGCACGCGTGCCCGCCCGGCTGAACGTGAGAATACCAAGGTTCACGAGTTCACACATTGGTCGGGTGCGCGAGTCGCGCGTACCGAGGTTCGACGTCGTGACGGTGGATCTGCAGACGCGAAGGGCTTAGTCGCGTCGCGGCAAGAGCCAGTCGGCCACTAACTCCGGAGCTCGGTCACCCCACTCTTCAGCGGTGATGGCGTAGCGGGCGTGGTCTTCCCAGGCGCCGTCGATCTCGAGGTAACGCTCGGCGATTCCTTCGAAGCGAACGCCCAACTTCTCGACGACACGTCGTGAAGGAGCGTTGCGAGGAATGATGTTCACCTCGATGCGATGCAGTTTCAACGATTCGAACGCGTACTGCAAGAGCACGATGACCGCTTCGGGCATCAGGCCTTGACCGGCGACGGCCTCGTCGATCCAGTATCCGACGAAGGCCGACTGCAGCGGGCCGCGCTGAATAGACGACAGCGTGATCTCGCCCAAGAATCGTCCGTCGAGGAATATGCCGAAGCCGAAACCCGTGCCGAGTTGGCGTTCGCGCTCTCGAATGGCACAACGGCTCACGAAACTGCGTTGGTCGTCGGCCAGGTGCGACGAGTGGGCCGAGCGCGGCTCCCACTTCAAGAGCCAATCCCGGCATCGGGTGCGCACTTCGTACCAGCCTTGGTAATCCTGCTCGGTCATCGTTCGCAGCACTATTCGCCGGCCGTGCAGGGAGATGGGCGAATAGATGGCTGTTCGTGTGCTCACCGAGATCGAATCCTCACCCACCCATCGTTACAGGTTGCGCGTGACCGCGCATTTTCAATGGGCGAGCAGCGAATCCGTGATGCCGTCGAGGATGTCATTTTCCGACGTGAGCAGTTCATTCACCCCGAGGCGCGTCATGACCGCGACGAGGATGTAGAGGCCGGCGTGCAAGACGTCCTCGCGGCCCTTCACCATGCCCGACCGGGTCAGTCGATCCTCCGGTGACTCAGCCGCGAGTCGGTCGCGCCACAGCTCGACCGTCGCTAACGAGAGAGTGCGGTGGTGCACCGCGGCGCGCTCGTACGTCTCGAGCCCGGCGTCCAGTTGCGCCAGCGTCGAGACCGAGCCGGCCAGTCCCACCAGACGGACGTTGCCGACGAGTCGGGCAAAGTCCGGTACCTCGCTCCAGGCGCGATCGAGTTCCGTTTCGATCATTTGGCGAGCGGCGCTGTCCTCCTCGTCACTCACGATGCCCTTACCGAGTGCTCGTTCGGTGACGCGCACGCACCCCAACTGCATCGAATAGCTCTCCAGGACGCCGTCGATCTTGACCGCGAGCTCGGTGGAACCCCCGCCCACGTCCACGATCACCGTCGATCGATCGTCCGGTGGGAGTCCGGTCGTCGCGCCGACGTAGGAGAACGTCGCCTCTTCCTTGCCGTCGAGGATGCGCACGTCGACGCGCGTTCGACGACGCGCCTCGTCAAGAAACACGTCGCCGTTGACGGCGTCGCGCACGGCCGAGGTCGCCACGAGCAGTCCTCGATCGACACCGGCTTCGTCCATGAACGAGCGGTACTCGCTCAAGACGTCGTAAGAACGCTGCAGCGATTCGGGCAACAGCGTCTTGGTCGCGTCCACACCTTGACTGAGTCGAGTGATCCGCGCCTCTCGGCGCATCGCCTCGTTGCGCTCGTTCGCTATCAACAGTCGGGTGGAGTTGCTCCCGCAGTCCAAGGCGGCGACTGATTCAGGCACGGACGTCTTCGATCGAGAGTTCGGGCAGGTCCACCTCGTGCGCGACGAGTTCACCGACGCGATCACTGGCACCGACGAGATAGTTCGCGAGATGGGCGTGTAGGCATTTCACGCCCTCACGCGTGCCTCCGACGCCGCCGCTGGCCTGGGGGCCGTCGTGGCGCACGGTGGCGAGGCGGCGGCGCTCGGCGTACGCTTCGTGCGTCTTTTTCAGCGACTCGGCGTCGACGAGGTCTTCGAATCGGTGGACTCCCCCATTGCCTTCGATGCGACTCACGGCCTCGTGGAGATCGGGGTCGACCAGCCAGAAGAGCGTCGGCATGGGCGTGGCGTCACGTAGGTGCGGTTCGTTTTCGATGACGACCGGGCGACCGTCGAGTCGTCGCACGACCACGGCGCAGCGTCCCGAGAGCGGTCGACCGAGGTACTGCTCGATGACGGCAAGATCGGCGGGCGACGCGTCGCGGAAACTCAACGCCAGAACTCAAGGGTGCGCGCGAGGCGCGAGAGAAATGCTTTCGCCGACGAATGGTGCTTCGCTATCGTCGGCGAGTTCGCGGCCACCAACGACGAGACCGACGAGGGTGAGACGAGGGGCTGCAGACCGGGGTCGCCGGTGCTCTGATCGACGTTGCCCGGACCCACGCCCGGCAGCACCTGGATCAGGCTCTGACCCGGCGAGACGAGTTGATACTGCTCTCGAGCGAGCAGGATCGCGGCCGATTTCGAGTCGATGGACTTCGCCTGGAGCGTGAGGGCGTGCTGTTGGCTCCTGATCGCGTTGATCTGCGCGGTCGCCGTGTTGAGCTCGCTCTGTTGGTGCCAGATCGAGGTCAACGGGAACCAACCGACGAGCATCACGATCGCCGTCACGACGGCGAGGGGCACCATCCAGTGGTTGCGATCACGAGTTACGAAGCTATTTGTAGCTGACACCTGCCGCCCCCGACAAAGACGTTGCACCAAGAAAACGGGCCTGATCCCCGAGTTGTTCCTCAAGTCTCAGCAATTGATTGTACTTCGCCACTCGCTCGGTACGCGCCGGCGCACCACTTTTTATCTGTCCGGCGTTCGTCGCGACGGCGAAGTCGGCGATCGTGGTGTCTTCGGTTTCGCCGGAGCGGTGCGAAATCACAACACTGTAACGATTTTCAATTGCCAAACGAACGGTGTCGAACGTTTCACTCAACGTCCCGATCTGATTCAACTTGATGAGAATCGAGTTGGCCACGCCGAGATCGATTCCCTTCTGGAGCAGTGTCGTGTTCGTCACGAAGTTGTCGTCACCGACGAGCTGTAGCTTCTCGCCCAGTCGCTTGGTCAGCGAGGCCCAGCCGTCCCAGTCCTGTTCGGCCATGCCGTCTTCGAGCGAGACGATCGGATAACGACCCACGAGGTCGGCCCAGTAGTCGACCATCTCCTCGCTCGAGAGCACGCGGCCCTCGCCGTCGAGGTGATAGGCGCCGTCGCGGTAGAACTCGGAGGCCGCCGGGTCCAGAGCGATAGCGATATCGCGCCCCGGTGTGCGACCGGTCGACTCGATCGCTTCGACGAGCACCTTCACCGCGGTCTCGTTGTCCGGGAGGTCTGGTCCGAACCCACCCTCGTCACCGACGAGCGTCGAGAGTCCGCGCTTGGCGAGGAGGCCCTTCAACGCGTGGTACGTCTCGGCGCCCCACTGCAGGGCCTCGGAGAAGGTCGACGCGCCGATCGGCATGACCATGTACTCCTGGAAGTCGATGGAGTTCTTCGCGTGCGCACCGCCGTTCACGACGTTGAACATCGGCACCGGAAGGACGTGGGCGTTCACGCCACCGAGGTATTGGAAGAGAGGTCGGTCGCTCTCCATGGCGGCCGCCTTCGCGGTCGCCAAGGACACCGCGAGGATCGCGTTCGCCCCGAGACGGGCCTTATTCGGCGTGCCGTCGAGGTCGATCATGGCGAAGTCAACGGCGCGCTGGTCGTGCGCGTCGTACCCTTCGAGCAGGTCGCCGATCTCGCCATTCACGTACTCCACGGCGTTCTGGACGCCCTTGCCGCCCCACGCGTCACCGCCGTCGCGCAGTTCCACGGCCTCACGCGTCCCGGTCGAGGCGCCCGACGGCGAGGCGGCCCGTCCCGAGGCGCCCGATTCGAGATGGACGTCGACCTCGACGGTCGGATTGCCTCTCGAGTCAAGGATTTGGCGTCCCAGAACAATTTCGATCGCGCTCATTACGGTGCTCCTCTTGGGTTTTGACTAACAGGTTACTAGGCGTCCGATTTCACTCCGGAGAGCGCGTCTCGACGTTGCGTATCTCGTCACGCAACTGTCGCGCGCGTTCACGAAGTACGCCTTCGAGATCGACGCCGGCCCACTGCGCCAACTCCACGAGCGCCACGATCGCGTCACCCCACGACCCTTCGACGTCTGAGGTGGACTGCGCGTCGTGTGCGAGTTCACGGTCCAACGAAAGCGAACGCACCGCGTCGAGAACGCTCGTGCGAGAGTCTTCACCTTCGCGACGAAGTTCGACCAGCGAGGCCTTGCGGAGCAGTTTCGCGTAGAGGATCAATGCCGGTAGTTGCCACGCGATGCCGTCGGTCACGCTCTCGCGTCCCTTTTCGTCGCGCTTGAGGATCTCCCATCGCGCCGCGACGTCATCGGAATCGTTCACCTGCACGTCACCAAAGACGTGGGGGTGTCGACCAGTCAACTTGACGCGCACCGCGTCGGCGATGGTGACGAGATTGAAGATCTCCTCTTCGTCACCGAGCTCGGCGTGAAAGACGATCTGAAATAGCAAGTCGCCGAGCTCTTCTTCGACGTGCGCGGCCTCGCCGGCGTCCGCACCATCGTCGACGCGCACGAAGGCTTCCAACGCGTCGAGCGTTTCGTACGCCTCTTCGAGTAAGTGGCGCGTCAGTGACGCGTGCGTCTGCTCCTGGTCCCAAGGACACTCGGCGCGCAGTCGGCGCATGAAGGACACGAGGTCGTCCATGGCCTCTCCGGCGCTTCGCAGGCTTTCGATCCACAGTGACGTCAAATGGTCGACCGCAGTGAAAGAGACCAACTCTTCGGCCGACAGCTCGACGAGTGCTTCGTCACTCAAGCCGACGTGATGCACAACCGTGACGACGGTGGACTTCGGAAGTCGATCGGCGACGCTCGCCAAAATCTCCGTGGAGTACGTCTGCAAGACCAACAACGGTCCGGGGCCACGAAAGGGTTCGACGTTGGCGAGCGCGTCGACGACGCGCAGACCACTCGCCATCGGATCTCGCCCGAGCGCCGTACACGCGACGTCGATGACCGACACCGCCGCTTCGAGCACCGTCGTGACGTCCGGGGACGCCAGCAACAGTTCCACGGTTCGCTCCGCCACGACCGGCGACCCGGGCACGGCGTAGACGACTTCGCCGCCCGGAGCCGCTCGCGCCAGCTCGATCAGGTCGGTGACGATGGCGGCGTAGAGCTCTTCGAAGGACTCCGCGCGCTCATAGAGTTCGTCGTAACTCGCGACGTCGAGAAACGCCGCGGCGGCCGGGTGGACGCGGGTTCTGAGTCGAACGACCGGCGCTTCACGCAAGAGGTCGAAGGTACGTCGAGTTATCTGATCAGCGTCACCGGGACCGAGTCCAACGACTCGAACGACGGGCGTCACTTATAGGTTGACGCGCCGACGCCGAGCGCGGCGATCGTCGTGGATCCCACGACGCCGCTCGAGGGCGTGGCCGGCGCGAAGACCTGGTGGCCGGTCGCGGCGACTCCCCAACGACCGAGCGACGGGTCGACCGCGACGTTCGAATAGCGCAGGATGACCTCCTTCTCGCGGTTGGCCGCCGTGGCGTTGGCGTTCTCGAGGTCACTGAGCACCGAGCTCTCGGCCTGCGCGAAGGTCGCCGTCGTGCGCTTGGTCGGCGCGACGAACAACGCGGCTTCGGCGTTGTCGTACGTGGTCTCTTCGGGCGTCGTGGGAAATGTGTTGAGAGGGGTCGACGCGGTGGCGCTGCGCACCGCGCTGTACGAGCTGCTCGAGGGCGCGAAACAGCCGTAGGCCCCGCCCTTGGCGCCCGACGGGTCGGCCGAGAACTTCTTCGCGAGGGCCGCGACGCTCATACCCGCCGACTGAGCCTGGTTGAACGCGGTCACTTGCGTGGGATCGACCACCGCGACACTCACGCAGATCGTGTCGTAGTCCGCCACGTGCGTGCCGTAGTACTGCTTCATCTTCGCCAACGTGAGCGGGACCGTCGTGTTGAGCTTCGACACGATATAGAGCGAGGCCGCCTGGGCCGCGATTTCGAAGTCGCGCATCTCGGCGGGCATCTCGGCGAGCGCTTGCGCCGAGGTCCCGGTGCACGGCGTGCTCTGGCTGGCCCCCGCGTCGCTCAGCTCACCTTCGAGCGACGTTTGGGCTTTGGACAAGGTCGCCGCGTCGGGGTGAAACTTCAAAGAACTCTCAGCGAACTGATCAAGGGCGACGCCTTCGACGCGCAGGTTGGTCCAGGCCGCGGCCCCACTGGCGTTCATCGAGGAACCACCGGCTCCGGGCGCAAAACTGGCCGCGTTCAACGCCGTGACGTAACAGTCCAGCGTGGCGTTCGAAGAGATCGCGGCCAATTCACCTCGAAGGGTTGAACTCGACACCGTCGATCCGTTGACCGTGACTCCCGAGGAGTAGTTGCTGAAACCGTAGAGCGTGGCTCCGAGTAGAGCGAAGACCAACAGAGCTACGAGACGGCGCACGGACCAATGCTAGTAAATCAAGCGTTGGCCTCTTCGGCCACCGCGACCAGGGAACGCAGCATCTCGAGCAGCGCGTGCGGCGTCGAGCCTTCGTTCGACACCTCGACGCGCAACTCCTTCGAGCCCTCGTCGTAGGCCCTCGATCCCAGGGTTCGACGAACGCGCAGTTGTTGGCTGAGCGACAGTTCGAGCGGCGAGATCTTGACGACGGGCTTGGAACGGATGCCCACGCGAGCGGGCAGGACGACCACCGAACGAACGTCGAGTTCGATGCACTCGAGGCGCAGTTCGCCCAGTTCGAGCAGTCCCTGGGCCGGCGCGGGCAGCGGACCGTAACGGTCGAGCCACTCGTCGCGCAGGTCGTGCAGTTCGTCCATCGTGGCGACGCCGACGAGTCGGCGGTAGGCCTCGAGTCGGGCGTCGTCCGCTTCCACGTAGTTCTTGGGCAGGTGGGCTTCACCGGGTACGTCGAGATTGACCTGCACGACCTCGGGCACGACGAAGCCCTTGGCGTCGGCGACCGCCTCGGCGACCAGCTGCACGTAGAGGTCGTAGCCGACGGCCGCGACCGGACCGGACTGGTCGTGGCCGAGCAGGTTGCCGGCGCCGCGGATCTCGAGGTCGCGCATGGCGATCTTGAAGCCGCTGCCGAGCGCGGTGTTGTCGCCGATCGTGCGCAGTCGCTCGTAGGCGGTCTCGGAGAGGACCTGATCGGCCGGATGAAAGAGGTAGGCGTAGGCGCGTTGACCACTTCGACCAACGCGCCCGCGCAGTTGGTGCAACTGTCCGAGGCCGAGTCGTTCGGCGCGGTCCACGATCAGCGTGTTCACCGACGGCAGGTCGATCCCGGATTCGACGATGGTCGTGCACACGAGCACGTCGAAGCGACCTTGCCAGAAGTCGACCATCACGCGCTCGAGCGTGCCCTCGTCCATCTGCCCGTGGGCGATCGCGATGCGCGCGTCGGGTACGAGTTGACCGAGTCGCCGCGCCACTTGGTCGATGTCCGACACACGGTTATGGACGAAGAAGACCTGGCCCTCGCGCAACAGTTCGCGTCGCATCGCCTCGACCACAGCCGCCTCGTTGTACTCACCGACGTGCGTGAGGATCGGTCGTCGATCGGCCGGCGGCGTCGTGATCATCGACAGGTCGCGAATTCCGACGAAGGCCATCTCGAGGGTCCGCGGTATTGGACTGGCGCTCAAGGTCAGGACGTCGACGCCGATGGAACGGGACTTGATCGCCTCTTTGTGCGTCACGCCGAATCGCTGTTCCTCGTCGACCACGAGCAGTCCGAGGTCCTTGAATCCGACGTTCTCGGACAACAGCCGGTGCGTGCCGATGACGACGTCGACACTGCCGTCCTTCAGACCGGCCATGGTCTCTTTGCTCTCGGTGTCGTCGACGAAGCGACTGAGCATGGCCACCTTCACCGGGAATCCGGCGAAACGGTCACTGAACGTCGCGAAGTGTTGGCTCGCGAGCAACGTGGTCGGGACCAGCAACGCCGCCTGCTTGCCGTCCTGGACCGCCTTGAAGACCGCGCGGATCGCGACCTCGGTCTTGCCGAAGCCCACGTCGGCGCAGACCAGTCGGTCCATCGGGCGAGGCAGTTCCATGTCGGCCTTGACGTCCTCGATCGCCTGGGCTTGATCGGCGGTCAGCGTGAAGGGAAAGAGGTCCTCCATCTCGCGCTGCCACTCGGTGTCGACGCCGAACGCGTGGCCCACGGCGACGGTCCGTTGACGATAGAGGTCGACCAACTCTTGGGCCACCAAGAACGCCGCGGCGCGCGCCTTCGCGCGGGTCTTTTGCCATTCGGCGCCGCCCATGCGCGAGAGCGAGGGATGCTCGCCGCCCGAGTACGGCGTCAGGGCGTCGATCATCTCGGTCGGCCAGTAACTTCGCCCGTCCTTGAACTCCAGGATCAAATAGTCGCGGGTCGTGCCGTTGATCGCCCTCGTCGTCGTGCCCGAGAATCGCGCGACGCCGTGTTGGCGATGCACGACCAAACTGCCGACCGCGAGGTCGTCGAAGAATCCGTCGACATTGCGCGTGCGCGTTCGCGCGACGCGGTGCACCGTACGTCTCCCGGTGAGGTCGCTCTCGCTCCACACCACGATCTCGGGGTCGTCGAGGCTGAAGCCCGACGCCAACGCACTCTCGAGCACGCTGATGCGCACGTCGAGCACCTTGGTGGCGTCGGTCGAGACCTCCAATCCCTCGCCGCGCAGTTGATCGGCCATGCGCTCCACGGCGGCGGCGTTGGACGTCAGTACCACGCCGCGTCGCTTCGTCGACCACCCTCGGACGTGCGCGGCGATGCGCGCGGCGTCGCCCTGGACGATGGGCGGTGAGGTGAGACTCAGCGCACCGGTCGAGCCGGCGAGCGAGGCGTCCAGCGCGACGTCGATACGGCCCTCGAGAACCGTTGACCACTCCCGGTGCAACAGCGCGATCTCCGACGTGGCGTGCCACGTGGCGGCGACCGCGTCGGTCAGCTCGCGTTCTTCGTCCAGCAGATCGGCCAGGCGGCCCTGCACCCGATCGGGCTCGACCACGAGTACCGTCGCCCCCGCTACTTCATCGAGGAGCGTGCGCGGTTCGTCGATGAAGAGCGGCATCCAGCCCTCCATGCCGTCGAAGAGTTGACCCGTCGCCAGTCGGTCGAGGGTGGCCCGACCCCACGGCACGATCTCGATCATGCGCTCGGCCCCGCGACGCGCGGCTTCACTCAAGAGCCACTCGCGCGCCGGGGCGACGACGGCCTCGTCGAGGTCGTTCAGTGATCGTTGGTTCGCGATGTCAAAGGACGTCAGTCGCTCGACGTCGTCGCCGAAGAAGTCCAGTCGAATCGGCTCGTGTCCCTGCGCCGGCCACAGGTCGACGATGCCGCCGCGAACGGCGAACTCGGCGCGGTGCTCGACCAGGCTCTCACGGCGATAGCCGCTTCGCGCGAGCGAGGATATGAACTCGTCACGGTCGACTTCGCTCCCGCGCCGAACGATCAGTGGCGCGATGACGTCCTCCGGCGAGAGGACCTGCGCGATCGAACGCGCCGACGCGATGACGACTTTCGGCGCGTTGCCCTGCGCGATGCGCCAGCGCAACAACGCCCTGATCGCCATCGTCTGATTGTCCGGGCTGACGCGCTCGAGCGGGTGCGTGTCCCAGCCCGGCCACAGGGCGACGTCCTCGTCGGGACCGAGGAGCGCGGCGACGGAGTCACGTAACGCTTCGGCCTCATTCGACGTCGCCGTCACACAGATCGTGAAGTCGTTCTCGAGGGCGTAGGCCGCGACCGAGAGCGGAGTCGCGAAAGAACTCGGTGAAAAGGTGCCGCGCGCGTTGTCCGCTCGAATCGCCGGCGCGACGCGCTCGAGGACCCGACGCAGTCCCGTCGCCTCACTCACGAGCGGTTGACGCGTTGTTGGGCATCCTCGAATTCATAATCCAGAAGTGTCTCGATGGCGTCGGCGGCCGCCGCGACGTACTCGGCCATCGCGAGCTTCCTCGCACCGGTCGGGCGCTGGAGTACGTAGTCGGCACCCTGCTCTTTCGTCGGCGGCTTGCCGATCCCGATTCGCAGTCGCGAGAAGTCGTTGGTGCCCAACGTCTTGGCGATCGACCTGAGTCCATTGTGTCCCGCGAGCCCGCCGCCGAACTTGAGTTGCAGGCGCCCCGGTTCGAGGTCCAATTCGTCGTGCGCGACGACGAGTCGCGCGAGGTCCTCGAGTGACGTTCGCTTCAGCAACGGCGGCAGCGCGGCGCCGGATTCGTTCATGAACGTGGTCGGCACGGCCAGGGTGACCGGTCCGCGCGGCGTGGGAACCGTGGCACTCAGTGCGCGTTGGCGACTTTCGTGCACCAGTCGCACGCCTCGGCGCTCGGCCACGACGCGCACGGCGTCACCGCCGACGTTGTGTCGCGACCCTTCGTACTCAGGACCGGGGTTGGCCAGTCCGAGAATGACCAGTGTGCTCGCACTCCCGCGACGGTCGTGGTCGCGAAAGCGCCGCAGCGCCACGGCGGGCTATTCCGTGATTTCGGTCTCCGCGGCCGCCTTTATGGGGGCCGTGGTGCGACCGGGACGAGACGTCACGACCGAGACCGTCGGGTCACCACCGGGCTCGACACCCTTGGGCAACGCCAGGTCCTCGACGCGAATCGTGCCGCCGACCTTGAGGTCCGTGATGTCACAGTCGATGTGCGTCGGGATCTGGTCGGGGCGGGTGCGCACTTCAATGGAGAACAGTTGCTGGTCGACTTCCCAGTCAGCGTGTCGCACTTCAACCGCGTCGCCGATGATGTGCAGCGGCACTTCGACCACGACCGGCTCGTTCGGGTCCACGACCTGGAAGTCCACGTGGGCGACGGTGCCGCGCACCGGGTGACGCTGGATGTCACGGGCCATGACGAGGAACTTCTTGCCGTCGGCGTCCAGTTCGATCAGGGAGTTGATGCCCTGCTCGCCCGAGACCGCGGTGCGAAACGACTTGGCCTCGACCGCGATCGGCAACGGCTCCACGCCCTCGCCGTAGACGACGGCCGGAATCGAGCCGGCCAGGCGCAAGCGACGGGCGTTTCGTGAGCCCTTCTCCCGGGTGGCGGTCGCTTTCAAAGTGGCGTGTGACATGAAGACTCCTATTGAGTGGCTGGCGCAAAGGCGGCGCGCACAGGAAATACAGTCTAGTGGACTTCGCGAGAGGCCCCCAGGGTCAGAGCAGGTTCTCGCCCCCGAAGATGTCCGACACCGACGCGTCCTCGAAAATCGCCGATATCGCGTTGGCGATGATGGTGGCGATCGAGAGGATCTCTAAGTTCTCGAAACGCCGTTCGGGCCCGAGGGGCAGCGTGTCGGTGACGATGACGCGACTGATCGGCGCGTTGAAGAGGCGGTCGACGGCCGGTGGGGAGAAGACCGCGTGCGTCGCCATCACCCAGATCTCCTCGGCCCCGTGGGCCTTCAAGAGATCACAGGCCGCCACGATCGTGCCCGCGGTGTCGATCATGTCGTCGATCAAGACGCAGTGTCGGCCGCTCACGTCACCGACGATGTGGCGTGCTTCGGCGATATTGGCCTGGCCGCGCGGGCGCGTCTTGTGGACCAGCGCGAGGTCACAGCCCAAGTGCTGGGCGTAACGCTCAGCGACCTTCACGCGACCGGCGTCGGGAGCCACGACCACCAGGTCGTGCGGGTTCTCGGCGTTGGCCTTCAGGTACTCCTCGAAGACCGGCGCGGCCACGAGGTGGTCGACCGGGATGTTGAAGAATCCCTGGATCTGACCGGAGTGGAAGTCGACCGACAGCACTCGACTGGCGCCCGCGGCCTGGAGCATGTCGGCGATCAGTTTGGCCGTGATCGGTTCGCGACCGGCCGACTTGCGATCCTGGCGGGCGTAGCCGTAGTTGGGGATGACCGCGGTAATGCTCTTGGCCGAGGCGCGCTTGGCGGCGTCGATCATGATGAGCTGTTCCATCACCGCGTCATTGACCGGCGTCGCGTGCGTCTGGACGATGAACACGTGCGCGCCGCGGATCGATTCGTCGAAGCGGCAGTGGATCTCGCCGTCGGCGAACTCGCGAAGATTGGCCTCAGTGAGCGAGACGCCCAACTTCTCGGCGATGTCCATCGCGAGGGCCGGATGACAGCGCCCCGTCACCATCACGAGGCGGCGTTTGGCGAGTGTCTCCACGCCGCCAGCGTACAGGTTTGGAAGAGGTGATTTAAGGGGTTCGGTATGAGAAGGGCGTCACGACCTCACCCGAGGCGATGACCGCGCCGGGCGCGAGCACGACGAATGAATCGACCCGAGCGTCGGCGCCGATACGCGCGTTGGTCGCCTCGACCGTCGCCACTTGGGCGCCTTCCCCAACGAAGACGTCGCTCAAGACAGCGTTCGGACCGATTCGCGCGCCGCGTTCGATCACGCAGTGACCTTTCAAGACCGTGCCGGGCAGGAGCGAGACCTCGGGCGCCAACTCCACTTCGGCGTCGACGTAGGTGTTGAGCGGACTCCAGATCACGACGCCGCGATGAAGCCATTTCTCATTGATCCGCCCACGCAGTACCGACTCGGCTCCGGCCAGCTGCACCAGGTCGTTCACGCCGGCGGCCTCGCTGGAGTCTTCCAAGAGCAGCGCCTGGGTGACGTGACCGGTTTCGTACAACACCGCGATGAGGTCGGTCAGGTAGTACTCGTTCATCGCGTTCTGTCGCCCGACGCGCCGTAGCGCCGGACCGAGCAGGCTGGCGCGCACCACCATGATCGACGTGTTGATCTCGGTGATCAAGCGCTCGTCGGCGCTGGCGTCGCGCTCTTCGACGATGCGAGCGAGCGAGCCGTTCTTCGCGTGCACGATGCGCCCGTAACCCGACGGGTCCTCGACTTCGGCCGTCAAGACCGTCAACGCCGCTTGGGACTCGCGGTGCACGTCGAGGAGACGAGCGATCGTGCTCGGACGAAGCAGTGGCGTGTCGCCGGGCAGGATCAGGACGTCACCGTCGCTGGTACCCAACTCGTCGTTGATGGTCGGCAGCGCGACCGAGACCGCGTGGCCGGTGCCCAACTGTTCGCTCTGCTCGACGAACACCAGGTTCGCGTCAGCGCGGGCCCGCTCGGTCAACGCCTTTTCCACCCACGTGGCCCCGTGTCCGACGACGACGACCGTCGCACGCACGTCGTCCTGGGCCGCGGCGTCGAGCACGTAGAGGACCATCGGACGTCCGCAGAGGTGATGGAGCGGCTTGGGACGTGATGACTTCATCCTGGTCCCTTCGCCCGCGGCGAGGACGACGACACAGGTTGGGCGGCTCACCCCCCTATCTTTGCCGGTTTCCTTCTACGATTCCAACCATGAGCGATTTACCGTACGACGAGTTCTCATACTTCGACGAAAACATGAGCGAATGGAATATTGAGCCGATGGTGCCGATCGTCCGACGATTCTTCGTCGCGGTCGACGGACTTCGCCAACTCAGCGGCCTGAGTTGGGGCGACGCCGAACCGGAGTTGACGTTGCTGCACGGCGGCGCACAGAACGCCCACACCTACGACACGGTCGCGCTCGCCCTGTCGCCGCACTCATTGATCGCCCTCGACCTGCCCGGTCACGGCCACTCCGATCCTTCGATCTATCCGGCGTCCGCGATCGTGAGTCACGCCCTCGACGTGGCGCGCGCCCTCGAACAACTCATCACGCCGCCGCGTCCGCTCGTCGGCATGTCCCTCGGGGGCCTGACGGCGTTACTCGTGGCGCACGACCGGCCGGACCTCGTCGGCGCGCTGGTCCTCATCGACATCACGCCAGGCATCAACGCCGAGAAGGCACGTCACATCACTGACTTCGTGAACGGCCCGACGGCCTTCGACGACTTCGACACGCTGTTGGCACGAACGAAGCAACATAATCCGACGCGCACCGAGTCGTCGCTGCGCCGCGGCATCTTGCACAACGCACGGCAGCGCACCGACGGCACGTGGGTGTGGCGACACCAGCAACACGGAAAGTCCGAACTCGACGCGCCCGAGGTGGGCGACCTCTGGGAGAAACTCTCGGAGTTGTCGATGCCGGTGACGCTGATTCGTGCGATGGGACCGGGTTCGGTGGTCGACGATGACGACGAAGCCGAGTTCCTACGACGCCAGCCCACCGCGACGATCGTGCGCGTCGCCGACTCCGGTCATTCCGTCCAGGGTGACCAGCCACTGGTCCTGGCCGCACTCCTCGAACATCACGCACTGGGGGTGAACTAGCTGGCGGGGGAGGGCTCGAACCTCCAACCTACGGATTCAAAGTCCGTCGTTCTGCCGATTGAACTACCCGCCACTACTGATGCCCCGACAATCTTCCGAGATTCTTAGCGAATGTCTGAAGACGCTTAACACCAACCAGCAACACTAGAGCCTGTACTACCGAACTGAGAAAGCCGTGTCGTGACCACCGCCCCATCATCGAACTCCTATATCGCGATCGTCGACGACGACGCGGCGATCCGTAGTGCCCTCGGACGGGCACTGCGGATGGAGAACTACGACGTCGAACTGTTCGAAGACGGCGTCAGCGCTCTCAAATCAATCCAGCTGCGCGCGCCCGACGCCATCGTGCTCGATCTGCAACTCCCGGACATCGACGGACTCGAGATCTGTCGCCGTATCCGGCGCTCCGGTGACTCGACGCCAATCCTGATGTTGACGGCGCGCGACGCCGTGAATGACCGGGTGGCCGGCCTCGACGTCGGCGCCGACGACTACCTCGTCAAGCCCTTCGACCTCGCCGAGCTGTTGGCCCGTCTTCGCGCCCTGTTGCGCCGTCACAACCTCATCGAAGGCGACGGCGCGGTGTTGCGCTTCGAGGATCTGTCGCTCAATCCCCAGACCCGCGAAGTGCACCGAGGGGCGCGGTCGGTCGAACTCACGAAGATCGAGTTCGACCTGTTGGAACTGTTCTTGCACCATCCGCGCCAAGTCCTGACCCGTGATCAGATCCTCGATCTCGTGTGGGGCTACAACTTCGACTCCGGGACCAACTCCCTGGCGGTCTACATTGGCTACCTTCGCCGCAAGCTCGAAGAGGCCAACGAAGTGCGCCTTATTCAAACGGTGCGTGGCGTGGGTTACGCGCTTCGCACCACGTGACCTTTCGCTCGCGCGTCATCACCGCGACGGTCGCGGCCGCGGCAATCGCCGTCATACTGGCCTGCTTCGCCTCCTTCCTCACGACGCGCAATTCACTGATCCACTCCGTCGATGAGTCACTGAACGCTGAAGCGCAACAGGTCACGGACCACCACCCATTCGCTCTCGATTTTGGGGCGTACCTCGTCCTACCGTCGGGCCAGACGGTACCTTCGTCCAGCGTTCCGATCGTCGACGCGACCGTGGTCGCCGTCGCGAAAGGCAAAAGCTCGCAGGTCTACCGTACGGTCGCGATCGGAACGCACAACTACCGTGAACTCATCGTGCCCATCCCCGCCGATTCACTGATGACGTGCGCCGGCGGCAACGAATGCGAGATCAAGACGACGTCAGCGGAAATGCTGATCACGAACATCGATGGTCAAGTGAACGAACTGCGCGGCCTCATTCGCACACTGACGTTCGTCGCTCTGGGCGGACTCCTGCTCGCCCTCGGACTGGGACTCTTCCTCGCGCGCACTGCGCTTCGACCTCTCGAAGAGGTGACGAACGAGATCGAGACCGTTGCCGAGACCAACGACCTCGCCTATCGCCTCACTGAAGGCGACGAGGACGAACTCGGTCGACTTCGTCGCGTGTTCAACCGACTGCTCTCGTCGGTAGAAAGTAGTCAGATCCTGCAACGCCAGTTGGTCGTGGACGCCAGTCACGAGTTGCGCACTCCCCTCACCTCGTTGCGCACGAACGCGCAGGTCCTCAGTCGCGCCCAGGAGCTGAACCCCGAGGATCTTCGTCAGCTGACTGACGACATGGTCACGCAGGTCGACGAACTGGCCGCGCTCGTGACCGACCTCGGTGAACTCTCGCGCGGTGAACGAAGTGAAGGTGCCGTCGAAACCCTGCGACTGGACGACTGCCTCGATGAGTGCGTCGACACGGCGCGGACCTACGCGCGAATCAAAGAGATCACCATCGAAGTGAACGCCGAACCGTCGAGTGTGCTCGGACGACGCGATCGTCTCGAACGCGCGATCTCGAATCTTCTCACCAACGCGATCAAGTTCACCCCGAACGGCGGTCGAATCGTCGTCGAATCACGCGACGGCACGATCTCGGTGAGCGACAGTGGACCCGGAATCGACGAAGCCGACCAGCCGTTCATCTTCGATCGCTTCTGGCGTTCGGCGTCGGCGCGCGCCCTTCCCGGCTCGGGTCTGGGCCTGTCGATCGTCGCCCAGGTCGTCGCCGAACTCCAGGGCAGTGTTTCGGTCGATCGCGATCCGACGCTGGGTGGTTCTCGATTCACGATCTCCTTACCGATTGATGACAATCCGTAAGGAGCGATGTGACGTCATCCAAGGACGCGGCGCCTGTCACCACCCCGA
>Ga0182030_10001207_pt1 | contig 52699 bp, 46 predicted proteins | sample 812S3MmetaG_FD_121299 | JGI IMG/M metagenome (GOLD analysis project Ga0182030, IMG submission 121299) | Permafrost microbial communities from Stordalen Mire, Sweden - 812S3M metaG (Illumina Assembly) | ecosystem: Environmental > Terrestrial > Soil > Wetlands > Permafrost | place: Sweden...
CCCACTTACACTTTTATGTGGTATGCCGCATCCCAATCAGACGCATCATCGCCCATTTCCTTTTATCGGCTAGCCAGCCCTGGAGATTGCGTCACATGTGGGCTGAGCTTGAGCGCGGGTTCCCCCATGTTTTCGAGGCTTTTAAATTTTACGAGAAAACCGTCGGCCAATCCCTGCCGGTTGGGACGCTTCAGGCGAGCCAATTCGTTCCCGTCGGCCTAGAGCCAAAACGTACCGTGTAGCCCGCCATTAATGGCTTTTGTACCCGCGCGGCGGCAGCGGCGGCATCGGTCGCGCCCTGCAACGTCGCTCCCCGCACTTCGAGCAGCGCAGCCGGCGCGTCACGTCGTCGAGCTTTGCATCCCAGCCGCACACGTTGGCTAGTGACTTAGGCACAACGCGTCGCTCGTGGCCGCAGGCTTCGCACTTCAGATAAAGGTCATACTGACCGAATTCATCGGAGAGCTTTTCGACTTTGAATCCGCGGCGCATTCCCTGAATTCTGCGAGCGCGTGGCCTATCGCGTCCATCCAGTACCTACCTACGCAGAACACTGTACGAAGTGCCGACTTCCGCGTGAGCCGCGATTTAGCCCGTGCACTGTACCGTTTCATTGAGGTCGTCTAGTATTCCTTTGGCCCAGGGAGGCGCGTATGTCAGTCGAAAATGGATATTGGAGCGCTACACGCTTTGCACTAGCAATCATCGTAGCCGCTCTTTGCACTTCATGTTCCACCACCGCGCAGCGAAAGGGGCAGGCAATCCGCGAGAACAGTCAGCTCGCCAGCTCAACGCTGCTCCGCTGCATACGGACAGTTTATGACTCGGCGGATTACGCGCCCCTTCGCGCCCACATTCCCGCACCTCCCAGCCCATTTTCACTTGAATTGTTAACCGACACGGCATTTGCGACTGACGATGAAATCAAGGCTCTATTCGCAGTGCATCCCAAAGTTAACGCTTGCCGTCAGCACCAGCTCGACCAGATCATGCAGCAAACTCCAAGTTTCGTACCAATCATGGCATCGACTTACAGCCGCAACGAAGACGCACTAATCGGGCTCATCCAGAAGCAGACGACATGGGGGGCCTATGCGAGACAGATCAAGGCAAACCAGGAGGAGCTTCGCGCAAAACTTGTCTCGGAAGGACAGCGAATAGACGCCGGTCTAGAGCAGTCCCACGAAGCTGACTTGGCGAGGCGTCAAGCCGCGGCTAATGCCGTCGCTCAATTCGTTGAAACAGCGGCTGAGATCAACGCACTCAGTCGACCGGTGGTCACGACCTGCAATGCTTACGGTAATTCGGCGACCTGCGTAACACGCTAAAAGGCACGGCCCGCTTCATCGCCACGAAACCGTGAAGACCGGCGGCAGACGACCAGGACGCGCGGAGGGAGGTCAGAGAGCCATGAGCATTGGATTGCGGCAAGGATGACGGTGCGGCGGCCAAGACCGGCGCAGGATCTGCGAATGAACGTCCTCGCACGCACTCTGCTGGTCGTAGTGGTCGGGCTGGTCACTCTCGGCGGTTTGATCTACTTGGGCTTGCAATCGCAACACGCCGCGGCCGACCGGACATCGGCGGTCATCGCGGAAGACGAGGCTGCAGCGCGGGCGACCTCCGCGGCCAACAAAGCACTTGGCGAGCAGGCGGCGCGCGAGGAGCAGGCGCGCGTCGCGGCCCGCGAGCTTGCAGCCTCGCAGACACCCCATGCTCGGCAATTCGGACACGGCCTCCAGCATCGCTTCGTGCAAAATGGCTTCGTGTCCAACATAACAGCGCGCCGGCAGAATCGTTACGATGCTCGATGGAGATGCTTTGGCGATCGATAGGATCGCCGCTGCCGATGTGAGAAGCGGGTTGGTATTGAGGTTGCCGATAAAGCGCAGCCCCGGGCGCACGCACCACACGATCGGCTCCCACGCATCGCGGTACTCGTCGAGAGCGGTGACGATAATTTGCGAGTTCGGGGCGACGGCGGCCGCGCGATGTAGAGCCCGGTGCAACAAAGTTACGCGGCCGCCGAGGCAGCCGTACTGCACCGGCACGGCGTGTAGATTCAGCGCTCCATAGGGTATCCATTCCGGCGAGAGTTGGTCGGCGACCACGATGCACCAATGCGATCGTCTGGATCCCCGCTCTGTGGACATCGTCCTCTCCCTAGCTGCCTGTGGTGTCATCATCCGGCGACAGGCTCCGGAGCAAACCCGAAGGCCCCAGCACTTGGCGCTCTGCCGTCGTGGCACATACCACGACCCCAATCACCAGGTCGATAATGAATTCCACCAGGAAGAACATTTGCATTGGATGACCGCCTACCCGGAATGTTTTCGTGCGCATCCGTTCACGAGGCTTTGGGAAACGAGGCGACGATCGTCTTGCCATCCGGCAACTGGCAATCACCCTCGCCGCCGCCCGCCATTCCATTCGACGGATGCACTAGTTGAAACTTGCATCGGACGTGTTTTCCCTCAGGATCCGCGAGATTGGCAACCACCCGTCCTGAATAGTGAGTGACGAAGTCCGTACCGGTATCCCAATAGTCCCAGCCGCCAAAACCCCAGCCCGCACCCCAGCCGTCCCACAGCGGTCCGAGGGTGTCGACAGTCGTGTTGCTAGTAATCTGAAAATAGGACCCCGCGTAGACACTGCCATCTGCCAGCGTGGCGTACATGGTTCCGCTGACACCGTCAGAGCTCGTCCAGTTGAAGCGGACAGGATTCGTACCGGTCGTCGTGGAGCCGAATCCGTTGCCAGTCGTCGTGCAGCCGGCGACGAGCAGAAGGGCCGACAGCATCCAGAGGGTCGATAGCGCTTTTTTCGTCATGGTGACGCTCCAAGTTCGAGGCAGAACGGCGACCGGCCGCAAGGCGCCCACCGGAAGAACTCTCCGACCGGCAGACATTCCTACCGGCCGGAGAGAAAGAACAGCCTTGGAAGGGTGGGGAAGGTAAGGCTGTTTGGGGACCAATGGGAAAAGCACTGTGCGCCCGTCCTGTTCACGAGACCGATGTCTTCGGCATTTGAGTGACATTACTGCCTTCGCAGCGGATTCGATTGCTCGTTCGTGTCCAAGTTGAACATTCACGCTTGGTCTTCCCTTTGAGCGATTGGACCACCGGCGAAATATCCAATCGCGCGCTTTGATTCAAGCGTTCGCTCGATCGCGTGGGCAACCTCATGAATCAACGAATGCAAACCGCAGTCGTAACCTCAAGGAGCATCGGACATGACTAGAACCGTGGCGGATCAATTCATCGAAACGCTGGTGGTCGCCGGCGTAAAACGCATTTACGGAGTGGTTGGTGATAGCCTGAACGGCCTTACCGATGTCATTCGCCGTCGTGGCGATATCGAGTGGGTGCACGTGCGACACGAAGAGGTCGCCGCGTTTGCGGCGACGGCGGAAGCGCATGTCACGGGCAACCTCGCGGTCTGCGCTGGTAGCTGCGGACCTGGCAATTTACATCTGATAAATGGCCTGTTCGACGCCCATCGGTCGCGCGTGCCGGTATTGGGAATCGCCGCCCAGATTCCATCAGCCGAGATCGGCGGCGGGTACTTCCAGGAAACTCACCCGCAGACGCTCTTCAAGGAATGCAGCCACTATTGCGAGCTGATTTCGAGTCCGAACCAAATGCCGCGCACCCTCGAGGTGGCGATCCGCGAAGCCGTCGGCAAGCGCGGCGTATCGGTCGTCACGATTCCGGGTGACGTTGCACTGCTGCCGGCGGATGATGCGCCGGCGCCTCCCGCCGCAAGCTTACTGCCGGCCGCACCGCAAGTGAGGCCCGCGGAGCGCGAACTGACGCAACTCGCGGAACTCTTGAACAGCGGATCGCGTGTTACGGTCTTCTGCGGCAGCGGCTGCGCGGGCGCCCACGACTTGCTGCTGGCCTTGTGCGAGAGAATCAAGGCCCCCATGGTCCATGCGCTGCGCGGGAAGGAGCACGTCGAGTGGTCGAATGCCTACGACGTCGGCATGACCGGGCTCATCGGCTTCTCCTCGGGCTACTACGCGATGCTCGATTGCGAAGTTCTCTTGATGCTCGGCACCGACTTTCCCTACCGTCAGTTCTACCCCCAGGGATCTGGCGTTCGTATCGCGCAGGTGGATGTTCGACCCGAGAACATTGGTCGCCGCGCGCACGTCGACCTCGGCGTCGTAGGAGATGTTCGCACGACGATCGAGGCGCTGCTCCCTTTGCTCGAGCAAAAGAGCGATGATTCGCACCTCGTTCAAGCTCGCGAGCACTACGTCAAGTCGCGGAAATCTCTGAATGACCTCGCGGAAATCAAGGCTGGGTCGAGGCTGATTCACCCCCAGCAAATCGCCAAGGCACTCAGCGATCATGCCGCCGACGATGCGATCTTCACTTGCGATGTTGGCTCGCCGACGGTATGGGCGGCGCGCTATTTGGAGATGAACGGCAAGCGGCGGCTCATCGGCTCGTTCTGGCATGGGTCAATGGCCAATGCCATGGCTCAATCGATCGGAGCGCAGTCGGCATTCCCGAAGCGGCAGGTGATCTCCCTCTCGGGAGACGGTGGATTCACCATGCTCATGGGGGATCTGCTCACGCTCGTTCAGGCCGGCTTGCCCGTGAAGGTGGTCGTATTCAACAATGGCGCACTCGGTTTCATCGAGCTCGAGCAGAAATCTGCAGGCTTCTTGCCCAATGGAACGGATCTCAAGAATCCCAATTTCGCCGCCATGGCGGAAACCATCGGTATGCGCGGCATTCGGATCGAAGAACCGTCGCAGATAAACGGCGGCATTGCGGATGCGTTGGCGCACGATGGCCCGGTGCTTGTCGACGCGGTCGTAAACCGCTCCGAACTCGCGATGCCGCCGGCGATCACCCTGGAAATGGCCAGGGGGTTTTCGCTCTACATGCTCCGCGCCGTGATGAACGGCCGCGCGGACGAAGTCATTGACCTGGCGAAGTCCAACTTGTGGCGCTAGCCGAGCCAAGCTACCGGAGTGAGTGGGCGTCGCGATACCGCCCTCGCCCGCTGCACTCCGGGCCCCGGCGGCGGAATTCCCTGCTATCCCAAATCGCAGAGGAGTGAGGCCGCCGGGCCTTCGGTCGCCCGACGACAGGTTCATCGAAAAGGAACTATCGACCGCTCGATGCCCGGAGCAGAGTCCGATCCAGAGGTCGACGATTGATGGCCACGCTGGGGCGCTCGTCAATAGGAAGCGCCTTGCTCCACCGATAGCCTTTCGCCGCGAGTTCGTAGGAGTATTGGAATAAATGCCGCATGTAATCGCCGGCAAATAAATATCGATGCGGGTAGTTGAACCCGGAATCGATATAGGCAATGTTTAGATCCGCCCCGTCTTGTTGCGCCAAGACCTGTATTTGATGAATGTCGTTCAAAGCCTGGCGATCCACGAGTGCGTCGAGCGCTCTATGCGCCACTGCGGTTACGCGCCGCTCGGTTGACCCCCATTGCGCATCAATGCGACCGTTACGGATCACGTAGAGGTGCCGTTGCCTCTGTTCCGGCCCGAATTGGAACAGGAAAACCTGACTCAGGACGGCTCCGTCCACGTGCATCTCCTGATAGTGTCTGCCATCTGCCTCGACGTCGATCATGACCGGCGGAAACACGCCAGGAATCGCGGTCGAGGCCAGCATGATCTTCCTGAAGAGTTCGAGAGAAGCCGCCCCGCCCCGGGAGGCGATGGCGCCCATATCCCACACCACGAGCTGCCGGGCGTCGAGATCCGTCGTGCCTATCAGTAGAAGGCGTCCTTGTGAATACGCTCGCGCGATCTCGCGCATCACACTCTCAGTGACGTACTTCTTGATAATCGCCGCGAGCGGCCGATCGTCCGCCATACCGTCACTCGTAAGCAGCGCCAACAAGCCTCGCCGATGAAGAATATCCCGCCTTTCTATCCGGCTGGACACTGTACGAACCACGGAATCGTACCCCGATCCAAGGAAGGCGAACGGCGCAATGAGTGCGCCTGCGCTGACCCCCGTGACGACGTCGAACACCGGCCTGTCGCCCCGGGACGTCCACCCGACCAACAGTCCCGCCGCGAACGCCCCGTCGTCGCCGCCGCTCGAGATGGCCAGATAGCTTGCGGGCGGCAAAGATCCAGTCGACTGCCCCGCTTGGGTTAGCGCATTCCGCGCTCTGGCGGCCGCCAACTCGCCTAGTTTTGCCACGCGACCCTGATCGAGCTCCGGCCAGAAACGTGCATCGGCCGCTTCCCTCGGCAGGGCGCTTTCGGTGAGCACCGCGGGTACTGCCGCCTCCCGAGGCAAATGCGCACATCCAGATAACGTCGAGGTCATCGCCACGCACGCGGCGTAGGCGATGGATGGCATGCCGATTTTCACGAAGCATCACCTCAAAGATGTTCGGTATGCCTGGGAGGCAAGTCCGCATCAGATGGCCTGTTTTCAAGCATCGCTTTGTGGAAACCCCCAAAGGCGCTTCCCAAATCCGATCCCATGGATCTAATGCGCTTCGTCCCGAAGACGATCACCGCAAGCACCAAGATCACAATCAGCACTTTTGAGTCGAACATTTTGGCTCCCCTCTTTAGGTGTCTATGGCGTTGGGATGGACGCTACGCCAGGCTTCCGTATATGCCCATAGCGCTTTTCCATTAACCAATTGGAATGACGACGATTGTTACGCAGCGAAACGCCGGAAAGTTCTTGTGCGGTGAATCTAACGGAAAGCTCTGAGTTCGCGCGGCGCGCTGATCGCTTATGGTCCGGTCCATAACGATCATTCACTCAGAGGGCTGCACGCGTGACCACAGATCAATCTCATTCTCGGATCAACGAAGCGACCGATAGTTGTCTCGACATGTTGACCGTGTCGGACTCGTCTCAGCAGACGACTCAGAACGTGCTCCGCACGCTGTACCTGCGCCGCGGAGGCGGGACGGTGTCGCCCGAGAAGCCGCGGATCGCGGGTCGCGGCGTTGCCCGCAATCAATCGGTGCCGAGCGCGCGCGGTCGGCTCAATACGAAAATAAACGGTGACGGGTCGCGGACAGCGCAACTCCTGGCAAGCGCCCACGAGGACATTGCACGCCTGATCGATGTTCTGCGCAACCAGCAATGCGCGGCGGCCCTCCGCGGAATCGATGGCGTCATTATGCCGATCAACACATCGGCGGTCGTCAAACGCTTCGACGGCCGCGGCCACACTCCCAATGACACGCTCAGCCCGCCGCGGGAGGCTTGCCAAATTCGCGGCGCCGCGCCATCGCTATCCGCGCCCATCTATGATGCAGGCGGCGGGGCGCTCGCATCGTTGGAACTCTCTCTCGGCAACATAAGCCGCTCGGAGTGTTCCGAGAAGCTGCTTGGCGCGCTGCTCGAGTCCACTGCGCGCTCCATGACAGAGCGCTGGTTTCGCCTTACGCACTTTCGGCAATGGATAGTCATCGCCGTGCACCAGAAAGCTGCTCACCTCAGTGTGATTCTCGCCGTGGACCGGGACCAGCGGGTTGTGTCAGCCGACAGGAATGCAATACAGCTGTTGCAGCAGACGGCGCGGCGGTTCGAGAAACGTGCGCCATTAACCACTTTTTTCCAACCCTCGGGCGCTCTGTTCCGCGGCCGCGGCTATGGTGACGCCGCGATCACACTGCGTGATTCGGCTGACGGGCAGCCGTGGATTGCTCTCGTGACGCCACCGGCCGTTGGCGCCGTCATGGGTGATCACGATCCGCGCGCAATGCTGCACGTCAGACCCCGGTGGGACTGTCTGACACGACTGCTGTCGATGCCATCGGATTTGGAAGCGCAGCGGGGGTTATCGAGCTGCGCGCTCAAGCGCATCGAGGAATATATTGACGCGAATCTCGATTCGGCATTGGAGATCGACGAGCTCGCTGCGCTCGTTAGGATGTCGCCATCCCATTTCACCAGGTCATTCAACAGATCCGTCGGACTGACCCCGCACCGCTATGTGATTCACTGCCGGGTCGCCAAGGCGCGCGAGCTGCTGGCCACGACTGACTTGCCCTTGATTGAGGTCGCACTGAACATAGGGTTTTCGGATCAGAGCCATTTCTCCCGTCGATTTCAGGAGTTGGTAGGTGTGCCGCCTGGGGCGTACCGCAGAAGTGGAAATAGCGGCCTGGGGCGGTAGCTTCCCGGCCTCCCATCCCGTTTTTCGGTTCGACGCAGGCTTCGAATACGCGCTAATTCAGCGTAATCACGGCGTCGACGTTGCCGCGAATGGCTTTGGAATACGGACAGGTCTGATGTGCTGCGTCCACCAACGCCTGAGCGACTTCGCGCTCGACACCCGGCAGGCTGACGTTGAGGCGAGCCTGGAGGAAATAGCCCCCATCCGCCAGGCAGAGGTCCACTTCCGCGTCTATGGCCAGATCAGGCGGGAGCGTGAGCTTCAATTTGCGCGCGGCTATCCCCATTGCGCCCTCGAAGCACGCTGACCAACCGGCCGCGAACAACTGCTCCGGATTCGTACCGCTGCCGGCGCCGCCAGGAGACGAGAGCCTGATGTCCAGCCGACCGTCGGAGCTGCGAGCGGCTCCCTCGCGGCCGCCCGTGGTGTGCACCTTGGCGGTGAACAGAATCTTGGCGGGAGTTGTCATTGCGAATTCCTTGGGGTGATGTTGGCGACTGGAACGTTTGCCTACCTCCAGGTCGTGGGCCGTCGCTCTTTTTTCCAGCGATGAACAGTCCTATCGGCAGGTTGAGGGAAAGATAGTCGGCAACTCCATCGCCGCCAATAACGTCTTTCTGTTAGATCCACCGCCCCACTGACGACTCTGGACGGATGCATGGGCCGCGCTCTCCATCACCGTAACGCACGGTTACGCCGCTTAAATACAAGACCATCACGTCGTTCGAATGGCACGCTGCAGCCGCAGTTTGGGTTTATTACTGGAGCGCCGCATGCCGAATTCCAATAGTCTTTCTTATCGCGCTGTACGCTATTTTTCGCGGCTGCCACCACGGGAAATACCGGGATCCGTTCACTCCCTCTGGTGCGACGCTTGCGAGACGCCATGGGCGGCGATGATGCGACGCCAGGTCGCGACAGCCGTGCTCGTTGGTGGGCGTGGCTTTGCACGCGCTTGGCGCTTCCGCTCAATCTGATCGAGAATTGACACCAGGCTCCTCAGCGTCGGGATGACTTTTCATCCCAGCCGCCACCCAGGGCCTTGACGAGGAGGACGCTCGCGCTCATTCGGCGGATTTGGATGTCCGCAGCCACCAAGCGCGCCGCCAGGGCCGCGTTCTCGGTCGCGACGATCTGCAAGTACGTGACGAGCCCCATCTCGTATTGATACCGGGTTTGCTGGAGCGCGCTCTCGGCGGACTGTACCGCGGCGGCCTCGCTTACACTGGCGAGATCGAGGTCGTTGAGTGCTGAGAGGCTATCCTCGACCTCCTGATACGCGGTCAGGACGATGCCCCGATACTCGGCTATTTGTTCGTCATAGTCGGCGCGGGCTTCGGCCACCCGCGCGCGCCGTCGTCCCGCATCGAACAGCGTCAACGCCGCGCTCGGGCCAAAGGACCACATGCGGGCCGGAGCTGTCACCCAACTGGACGCCTGCGTGCTCTCGAATCCCGCCGCTGCGAGCAGGTCGAAGACCGGGAAGTAGGCGGCGCGCGCCACCCCGATGTCAGCGTTGGCAGCAGCCACGCGGCGCTCCTGCGCCGCAATGTCGGGTCTTCGCTCGAGCAGTGCCGACGGCAGCCCGGGATCGATCGGCGGTGGTGCGACTTCGAGCGGCAGAGGATGGGCCTGGAGATGAAAGCTCGACGCCGACTCACCGAGCAGGACCGCAATGGCATGTTCGGCTTGGGCGCGCAGCAAGTGGGTTTCCGCGGCTCTTGTCCGTGCGGTTTCGAGCTGGGCTTTCGCCTGATCGACATCGGCAAGCGCCGCAAGTCCCCCGTCGTGAAGGCTCTGCGTGAGCGCAAGTGCCCGCGCGTAGTCGGTCACGGTTCGATTCAGAATCTCCTGCTCCGTATCTTCCCCCCGGAGGACGAAGTAATCACCCGCCAGTTCCGCGTGTGTCGCGAGCGACAGCACTGCCAGGTCAGCGGCGCTTGCCTGTTCGCCCAAGCGTGCCGCGGCCACGGAATTGCGGATTCGGCCCCATACATCTGCCTCATAGGACACGTCCGCATTCAGCGGCAAATCGCTGGTTACGGTCGGTGTCGCCGGGCTGTGCGTGGGCGCGTAGAGCGAATTTCGATAGTGCTGCACCGAGCCCTCCGCGGTCACTGTGGGGAAGAAGTCCGCGCGCGCGATGCGCGTCTGCGCGCGTGCCTGCTGCAGGCGCGCGAGTGCCGCCTTGAGTCCTTGATTGGCTCCATCGATCCGCGACTCGAGCTCATCAAGCGTCGGATCGCGATACAGCCTCCACCACGCACCCCGCTCGAGCTCATCCGCCGGCTGTGCGAGCTTCCAGTCGGCGGATCCCCGATAGGCGTCGGATGGTGTTGTCATCGACGGTCTCTGGTAGGGCGGCGCCAACGAACAGGCGCCCAGCGCCGCACAGAGGCTACCAAGGAGTACATGTGTCATCGGCCGATGCATTGTCACAAGACTAGAGGCGCACAGCCAATTTGATTGCTCCAAACCCGCTTGTTTGGTCAATTCTCTTCGATCCGACACGCAAGGCGCCCATGTCCAATGGTGATCGTCACTTGCAATCCATGTTCACCCGAGAGGGCCAACATGCCCCGCGATCGGCGGCAACGGGACCTCCACATGAATTCGATCACGCACGCGCTCGTACGCTGGCGAAGCCTCCACGGCGGCAGCTCCCGCTGGCGATCGATCGATCAGCAATTGTGGGCTGCCGTTCGCGCGTCTCAACCGGCGCTGCTATGCGGCGTTCGGATGGCGGCTTCGGTGTGCCTCGCGCTGTACGTCGCCCTCTGGCTGCAGCTCGACAACCCCTACTGGGCTGGGGCGTCCGCCGCCGCCGTGTGCCAACCCACCCTCGGTGCCTCCTTTCGCAAGGGCTGGTACCGGATGGTCGGAACGGTGCTGGGCGCATGGGTGATCGTAGTGATCACCGGATGTTTCATACAGAGCCGTGCAGCGTTCCTCATCTCCCTTGCAATGTGGGGCGCCGTGTGCGCCGCGATAGCGACGCTGCTTCGCAACTTCGCCTCCTACGGAGCGGCGCTCGCCAGCACGACGGCGATTATCATCGGGTGCGACACGCTCGGAGTAACGGGCGGCCCGGACGGCCAGACCTTCCTTCTCGCGGTCACGCGAGCGACCGAAATCTGTATCGGCATCGTCTGCGCGGGTATCATCTTGGCGGCGACCGATTTTGGGGGAGCTCGGCAGCGCTTGGCAGCGCAATTTGCCGCCCTGTTGTCTGACATCCAGGCGGGGCTTGCGCGCACGCTGCATGTACCGTCCCTGCACCCGCAATGCCTGCAATCGATCCGGCGCGAGCTCATCGGCCGCGTGGTTGCGCTTGAACCCATCGTGGATCAAACGATTGGAGAATCATCCGAAATCCGCTATCACTCGCCCGTACTTGCGCGAGCCTCGGAGGGGCTGTTCGATGCGCTGGTCGGATGGCAAGCGATCGCCAATCACGTGGTTCGACTGCCCCTGAACGTCGCCGACGAGCAAGTGAATGCGGTCGAACGGTTTGTGCCACGCGACTTCGCCGGCATTGAACAACTCGAGTCCGCGACGCTGCCCGGGTTGGCCTCTCCCAGCGTGCATCGAGTCGTGCGACAGGCGGTTCGCGGTCTGATTTCCATTTCCACTCCCATCCCGTCGCTGCGACTCTTGCTCGACCAGACGGCCATGGCTTTGGCGGGGATCTCGCGCACGCTCGACGGGGTGGCGCTGCTGGCTGCGGGCCCCGCCAATCGCGTGTCGCCACGCGGCCACGCTCGCCCGTACATCGCCGATTGGTTGCCTTCACTCATCAACGGGATCCGTGCGTTCGTCACGATCTGCGCCGCCGAAGTTCTCTGGATCGTAACCGCGTGGCCGACTGGAACGACGTGCATCGTCTGGGCGGCAATCGCCGTCGTGCTATTCGGACCGAAATCCGACCTGGCCTATTCGAGTGCCGCGAGCTACTGCGCCGGCGGGGTCATCGCTGCGGTATTCGCAGCCATCGTCAAGTTTGCGGTGCTTCCGCAATGTGAGTCCTTTGGGAGTCTGTGCGCGGCCTTCGCGTGCTATCTCATCCCCGTTGGCGCCATGGGCTCGCGCGGCCGGCTCCCGGCATTGTTCGGCGTCATGCCGGTGAGTTTTGTAGCCTTGGTCACCCCCGCCAATGTCATGGTCTACGACACGGTCGGGTTCTACAACGCGGCTTTGGCCTTGATCGCAGGCGGCGCGATCGCCGCGCTCGCCTTCCTCTTGCTGCCTCCGCTGCCGCCGGCGATCCGTACACGGCGGCTTCTGGCATCGACGCTGCGCGATGTGCGACGGCTTGCGGCCGGTGACGGACCGCGCAGATCAAGGGAGTGGAAACGCCGGATCTATGCCCGGCTGATCGCGCTGCCCGAATCGGCCGGCCCCGTCGAGCGCGCGCGACTGACGGCGGCGGTAATAACCGGTTCCGAATTGATTTATCTGTATCGCGCGACCCATACCCTTCCCATTGGTCCTCAGTTGCGGCCGGCGTTCATTGCCCTTGCCAAGGGACGGTGCACGGTCGCGACCGAAGCCTTGGCTCGGGCGGACCAAGATCTCGCCAGGATCCCGCTCCAAGGAGCCAGGGATAGGCGTGTGATTCGCGCGCGCGCTTCGGTCCTCGCCTTGACCGAGATTCTCGACCAGCACGCAATCTACTTCGGCGCCGGGGCCCTACAGTGAGGTTGTCCGAGGTAAACCTGCTCGGCGTGTACGTCGCGCCCATCGCCGTGATCCTGGCAGTCGCATGGATCCTCCTGCTGATCGCCCGTCGGATGGTCGTACGCGTCGGTTTGTCGCAGTACGTGTGGCATCCGGCTCTGTTCTCTCTCGCCATTTACGTCATTTTCGTATCGTCCATCGTACTCTTCATCGCGCGCTAGACACCCATCATGCTGGAGACACCGATCGAACGGAATTGCGACAGCCCCACCAGCCGGCCCTCACCGGATCAAGCGCCCATGGCAGATCACACGCCCGCATCGAATCGCGAATCCGTTTCATCGACGCCGCGCGAGCTGCCTCCGGGCGAGGCGCTGCGGACCAGCATCGAGCGCAGCTCCGGGTCTGGCTTTCGCAAAAAGATGGCCGCCGTTTTTGTCACTCTTGCAGCCGTCGCGGTCGCCGCAATACTCGGCCGCGCGACCTGGCGAGCCTACGTGGACACGCCGTGGACGCGCGATGGCACGGTGCGCGCCTACGTCGTCACCATGGCGCCCGAAGTGCTTGGCCGCATCGTCGAGCTCCGCGTAACTGACAATGAGTTCGTGCACAAGGGCGATGTATTGATGGTGATCGATCCGACCGACTATCGGATCGCCGTGAGCCGCGCGAGCGCCGCGTTGCGGCAGGCCGAACTCGATGCGGAAAATGCGGCGCGTCTTTCAGATCGTCGACAGAGTCTCGCGAAGCTGGACGCCGTCGCGCTCGAGCAGGCTCAGACCTTTGGAAACGCCGCCTCGGTCGCGCAGGCGCAGGTCGAGCAGGCGAAAGCGAACCTGCGCCAGGCGCGCACCAATCTTGAGCGAACCGAACTTCGATCTCCCGTCAACGGTTGGGTCACGAATCTCTTGGCCCAGCGGGATGACTTTGCCACCGTCGGGCAGAGCGAGATCTCGCTCATCGACGCCGATTCGTTCTGGGTCGATGCGTACTTCGAAGAGACTCAGCTCGCCTCCATTCATGAGGCTGACCACGCCGAGATCCAGCTTCTTGGTTATGAGCCGGTGGTTCGGGGCCACGTGGAGAGCGTTTCGCGCGGCATCTATGTGGCGAACGCGCAGCAGAGCCAGCAGGGGCTTGCCGCGGTAAATCCGATCTTCACCTGGGTCCGCCTCGCGCAGCGCGTGCCAGTGCGCATCCATGTGGACGACGTCCCGCGGGGCGTACAGCTGGTGGCCGGAATGACCGCCACGGTGCGCGTCAGCGCGCGGATCGACGCCGAGAACCGCAGTCCCCGGTAGATTGGGCCTGCGACCCACGCCCGTAGGTCGTATCGCCTAAGCCCTGATCCGCAGCATCGGCTGGTAATCCAAGTCCCGACTTACCGCCGACGTCGCGCACTGACAGCGGTAGGCAAAGGGCAGCCATAGGCGGTATCGAGCATAGGCCTCCTGAGAATCATGGATTCCGGCACGACCCGCCAACCTTTCCATATCGCGGCTCAATTGCAGGAAACGGGCGGCCCATATGTCCGGCGTCTCTACGGCGCCTTCGTGGGCGGCGCAAAAGTCATCGAAGGACAAAGGTGCCGGCATCTCGCTCGGCCAGTGCAGTTGATCATGCAAATAGTCTACGAATCGCTCGAATTGAGACATCAACCGCACGAGAAGCGGCTGTTTGGCAGCATCGCTGTCCGATGGAACCCCCCAGCGCAATGCCGCCAGGGTTTCGCCAAACACGTAAAGCACGTAAGGCAGGGAGAACTGATCTCGGCCGCTCTGGAAGAAGTAGGCCACATGATGCATGCGCAATCCGTCTGCATAAGACCAAAAGCTATCGTTGATCGCTTGAAGGTATCCGTCCAATCCCCGGCCATTTGGAAAGTACGGTCCGAGATTGGCCAGTGGGTCACCCACGCCGTGCTCGGCATCGGAAAAGTTGGACGAGAGGGTCCGTAGGTCGCGTATCACTTGGTATACGCCGAGGAGGAAGGTCAGAATCAAGGTGATCAGCAACGGCGCACTCAACATCTCGGCGATCGTCAGTGTACGCAGCAAGTCTGTTTGCGCGTTTATCTGCGATGTGCCCACAGTAGACAGCGCGCGGCACTCAAGTACATGGCGCTGAACAAGCCCGGGCCTGCGCCCCGGCCGTCATAGCCGAAATTCGTACCGACCATGAGGCCGTAGTAGATAAAACCAAAGCCCAAAACGACGAACCCAAGCCAGGTGGTTACGCTCAGCAGGATATTGAGCCCCGTCACCTGGCGCAGCGCGAATGGGCGCCATCGTCGCGACAGCCGTCGGATCACACTGCGCAGGCAATACCACTGCAACCTGCACAGGCGCGTCGCGAGGAACCCGGACTCGTCATAGTTCAGCACGACCAGGAATACGTCGACGAAGGCAACTATCAGCAGTAAGACGCCGAGGACTACCCAAATCTCGCGCATGCCTAGACCATCGGGTCGATTGGAGAGGGCGGCGCGCCACGAGCCTCGATCGCCTTGCCCGCGAGCAAACACAAATCTTCCCGATAATGACTCGCGAGAATTTGGACGCCGACCGGGATGGAGCCGACAAGGCCCGTTGAAACCGCTAAACCCGGTAGTCCCAGAGCCGGAGGTGCCCTTAAGGGGAGTTGGGCATTCCAAACCCGTTGGAAACCCGCCTCGCCTTGCAGGTCGAGCCCGTCGGGGAATGGCAATTCACCCGAAACCGGAAGCAATAGCACGGGATACCTTCCAAAGAACAAGCGCCATTCGCGCTGTATCGTGGTACGCAGCACCATGGCGTGGCTGACGACATCGCAGGGAAGCGGTTCGGCCATGCCTCGCACCGCGGCGACAACGGCAATCGCAGCGGGATCTCCGTCGCGCTTCGCCGCATCGACCAGTCCTGCGTATCCATCACCGAGCCAGAGGCGCATTTGAACGTCGGCCGCCTCGTGTATCGAGGGCACATCTTCTATCTCTTCGACCTTCCATCCTGCATCCGACAATCGCCGCCCCGCATCCAACACGGCGGCTTCGACCTCGGTCGCAATTTGCATTCCGCCCGGACGACGGCACATCGCCGCGACAGGCGGCATGGGAGGCCCTTCCAACGGAACCGCCGCCCACCAGGGATCGCGCACATCAGGAGCCGACATTGCCGCGAGACCAACCCGAAGATCCTCGATGGTGCGCGCCATGAGACCCGTCGAGGACATCATCTGAGCACCGATTGCGCGCTCCGGTGAAGAAGCGTTGTAGGCTGGAACCCGTCCGAGAGTGGGCCGCAGCCCATGGATTCCGCACGCGTACGCGGGGTAGCGCAGTGAACCCCCAATATCCGTGCCTACCGCCAGGTGCCCGATGCCGGCCGTCACGGCAGCGGCCCCGCCGCCGGTCGAGCCGCCCGGTGTGAGCGCCGGATCGCGTGGGTTGCGGGTGGCTCCGTTGAGCAGATTGCTCGTAAACCAACGCAAAGCGAAGGTAGGCGCGTTGCTGCGACCTAGAAGCACCGCACCTGCCCGCACCAGATTTTCGACTGCCGGGCTGTTCACTTTCGCAATCCAATCTTTCTGCAGCCGCGTGCCGTTCGTGGTGGGGAATCCCGCCATATCGGTGTTGATCTTCACCGAGACCGGGACGCCGGCCAATGAGCCCGGATCCTCGCCCCTGGCCAATCTCTGATCCAGCCGGTCCGCCTGTTGCAGCACGAGCTCTGGCCTATGTGCGACGATCGCATTGATCCGCGGGTTGACCTCGTCGAGTCTCTGGAGCGCCGCCTGCGCGGCCTCACGAGCTGAGACTTTGCGCGTACGGACCAGCTGCGCAAGATCCGTGGCCGACAGACGCCAGAGTTCAGACCCAGTGCCGGCAGTAGTGGTCCTATCGAACCCGTTCTGCGTCGGTCTATCCGCGAAGGTCGTGGTCATTTGCGCTACTCCTTACAAGATCTGTCGCGACTGTCGTGCCTGATCGCGGGTGGACTATGAGTGTCCGATACGTCCGTCCATTGGATCTACCCGCAGAAAAATGAGATTCATACTCGGATGGACTGACCGTCGGGGGATTGGACCTACGCGCCGCGATTGGACGTTGCACTTCGGCCTTGCGCGCGGGCCGCGCGATTCGCGGCGGATGCGACTGGCCTGGTCATGGGCACCAGAGGCTGCGCCTTTGGCGGGGCGAAATATCCAACGGATGCGGGCAAGTCCAATCCGCCGGCGAATCAAGCGAGCAACATACGTTCGCGACGTGAATAACGCGCGATGGAAAGTCACCTCAAGTCCGCCGTCACCATTGGAGCCTTATGAACAAGCAAATCGTGTCGACCCCCAACGCACCCTCTGCCGTCGGCACTTACTCCCAAGCCGTCCGGGTCGGCAACACCATCTGGTTATCCGGCCAGATTCCGCTGGATCCGCAAACCAACAAGTTGGTGGAGCGCGATGCTGAGACGCAGATCAGGCGAGTCTTCGAGAATCTCAAGGCGGTCATCACGGCTGCCGGCGCAACCTTCGACGCCGTGGTGAAGGTCAATGCGTATTTGACGGACCTCTCACACTCCCCGCTCTTGAACAAGATCATGGCGGAGTACTTCCGCGAGCCGTACCCAGCGCGCGGGGCCGTCGGCGTAGCGGCGCTTGCGGGCGGCGCGCTCGTCGAGGTGGAGTGTGTCGTCACGCTGTAGCGGCTCAACGGACGGAATCATGGACTCGCCCGGTCGATCTGTGGCGGTAGCGGGAGATCTATCATGGACATCACGGCGCTCTTACTGTCGCGGTTGCAATTCGCTTTCACGATCTCGTTTCACATCATTTTTCCGTCCTTCACCATCGGTATCGCGGCCTGGCTGACGTTCCTCGAAGTGCTCTATCAGGCGACCGGGAGGCCGACCTACCGGGTGGTCTTCGAGTTCTGGCTCAAAATCTTCGCGGTAGCTTTCGGAATCGGCGTGGTGACCGGCATCGTCATGGCGTTTCAGTTCGGCACGAACTGGAGCGTGCTCTCGCGCCTATCCGGACCGATCCAGGGGCCGCTCATTTCCTACGAGACCTTCACGGCCTTCTTCCTCGAGGCGAGCTTTTTCGGAATACTGCTGTTTGGCCGGGCCCGCGTGCCTCCCTGGTTCTACCTGCTCTCGACTGCGATGGTGGCCTTGGGAACGACGTTATCCGCGTATTGGATCATGGTGAACAATACCTGGATGCAGGTGCCCACCGGCTACATCGCGGCGAATGGTGTTTTCGCCCCCATCGACTGGCCGCGCATTCTCTTCAATCCCGTGGTCTGGGTGCGCTTCCCCCACATGTTGCTTGCGTCCTATCTCACCGGCACGTTCTGCGTGGCGGCGACCGGCGCGTGGTATGTACTGCGTCGGGAATTCAACGCCGAGGCGCGGGTGATGCTGCACATGGGCCTCTATCTGGCTGCCGTGCTCCTGCCCATCCAGCTATTCTTCGGCCACTTGGTCGGAGACTATGTACACGATCGTCAACCGGTCAAGTTCGCCGCCATCGAGGGCCGCTGGCATGATGAGCAACCCGCGAGCGAAGTTCTCATCGCACTCCCCGATCCGGCCCGCGAGACCAATCGCTATGAGATCAAAGTCCCTGTGTTGGGAAGCCTGATCGGAAGCCTAAGCTTTCATTCCAAGGAGGTTGGGCTGACCGACTTCCCCCGCGCGAACCGGCCGCCGGTACGGGTTCCTTTTTTTGCCTTTAGAGTCATGGTCGGCTGCGGGATTGCCATGTTGCTGATCGCGTGGGTTGGAACCTACCTGAGCCTCAAACGGCGCCTGGAACGGAATCGGGCTCTCATGTGGCTCACTTTTTTGGGCTTTCCGCTGCCCTTCATCGCCATATTGACCGGTTGGTTTACCGCGGAGGTGGGTCGTCAGCCGTGGACGATTTATGGGGTTCTGCGGACCGCTGAGGCCGTGACTCCCATTTTGACCACGAGCGCGGCGTTGATCTCGCTCCTCCTTTACTGCGCCGTGTACGCGGTAATTGGCACGTTTGGAGTGCTCTTTATTTACCGTCTGTTGCGTGCAGGCCCCAACGGGCCCCTGGCTCTTCCGCCGATAGCCGCCTCTTCGCGTCCGCCCTTGTCGCTTGTCAATGATCTCGTCCCCGAGAAACAGTGAGGAGTCGCCATGATCAACTTCTGGGTCTCGGTCCTCGCCTTGAGCATCCTGCTCTACGTGCTTCTCGATGGCTTCGATATCGGCATCGGCATTCTCTACGGTTTCGCCCGCGAAGATCGGGCGCGGCGTGCGATGATGAGTGCCGTCGCACCGGTATGGGACGGCAATGAGACCTGGCTGATCGTTTCGGGCGTCGTGCTTTGGGGCGCGTTTCCGATCGTCTATGCGACCCTGTTCTCCGCGTTTTACCTGCCGTTACTGTTCATGCTTGCCGGCTTGATCCTGCGTGGCGTGGCCTTTGAGTTTCGTAACAAGGCGCGGCACTTGTCCTGGGTCTGGGATGCGGGCTTCGCGGGCGGATCGCTCGTCGCGGCATTCATGCAGGGGACGATGATTGGCGCCCTCGTTCGAGGACTTCCCCTCTTGAATGGCAATTACGCGGGTGGCGAGTTCAGCTGGCTCAGCCCGTTCTCAGTGCTGTGCGGAGCCGGTCTGTGCCTTGGGTATGCGCTCCTTGGGGCATGCTGGCTGGTGCGCAAATCCGAAGGGGACATCCAAGCTGCCGGCTTTCGACTGATTCCCGCCTTGTCACTCGCTGCTCTGGCCGTTCTCGTTGCGGTGTTCCTGTTCTCCCTGAACGAGCACCTTCCAGTCTTGGACCGCTGGCTCGAGCGGCCGTACTTGTTCGTATTTCCGCTGATCGGCGTCGTCGCCGGCATCGCCCTGGCATTGAGCGTTCGCCGCCGCCGGGAGCGCGAGCCCTTCTACCTGGTCGCTGCGACGTTCACCGCGGCATTCGGCACCTTCGCGGTCTCGTTCTGGCCCTACATGATTCCATTTTCAATCACGATCGACGAAGCCGCGGCGCCGCACAGCTCTCTCGCATTCATGTTCTGGGGGGAAGGTCTCTTCGTCTTACCGCTGATGCTGCTCTACACCGCCATCAGCTACCGGGTGTTCCGTGGCAAGGTCGGCGCCGGCTCCGCCGGATACTGACGTTCGACTTCCGTCCGCCGTATTAATGTGCTTTCAATTCAATTACTTATACGTGACAAGCGACTTGAGCGTCATCCCTGCTCACAACTGCTAACAGGGCTTCGTAAGCCATAACGAGTCATTGCACATAACTTCTGCGTAAATACCCGCTGTGGGGTGACAACCTAAGGATCTTTATCGGATGTTTGGGTGGGGATCTACTCGGTTGTTGGGTGGCGCACGTTTTTTGATCGGTGCGGGCCTATGGGTGGCCGCGTATGCTCCTGCCCAAACAACGGCACCGCAGGATTCGAGCCTCGATGAGATTGTGGTCACCGCCGCAAACCTGAACGGCGTGGTTCAGGAAAAGGACAGCCCAGCCGCTTTTGGAATCGACAAACCGCTGGTCGATACGCCGCGTTCGGTCACGGCGATCAGCGACCTGTTGCTGGATCGGTATAACGTCAAGACGGTCTACGATTTCACCGCGATCGCACCGGGCACCTATACCGGAAGCTATTTTGGTGTCCCTGGAAGCCTCAACATCCGAGGAACCATGGCGGATACCTATTTCAACGGGTTCCAGCAGATCACGAACTTTGCCACCTACCCCACTCCCGTCGATGCGAGTTCGAACGTCGAAATCGTGCGGGGTCCACCGTCTCCGGCCTACGGTGCGGGCCAGGTCGGCGGTTACATGAACTTCATCCCGAAAAGCGCCCTGGGCCAGAATGCGAGCTACCTGACCGAACCGACCGGCACGATTACCGCGACGGTCGGCAGCTACAGTCAGAAGGAAGCGACTGTCGAAGGCGGGCTGCCCTTGAAGGTCGGAAATAACGACTCGGGTCTATACGGCTTCTTCGAGGTGGTCGACTCGGGCAGCTTCTACCTTGGCCAGCATCCCGAGACACAGGTCGGTCAGCTGACCTTTAGCACCAATCTCGGCTCTCAGTGGACACTGTCCGCCTCGACCCAGTACATCCATTCGGACGGCTACCTGAAAGATCTCGGCTGGAACCGCGTCACCCAGAATCTGATCGACAACAACGAATACATCTCAGGATCCGCCCTAACCCCGATCGTTCAACCGGGCCAGCCGTTCATCACCGTGGCGGATTACGAGGCGGCGAGTGCGAAGACACAAGCGGGTATTCAGCAATACGTGCTGCCGGCCTACGGCGTTTTCGCGGTCCCCAATCAATACACGGAACTGAATCCAGCGACCGTGAGAACCGCTTATCTCTCGCCGCGCGTGACGGATCTATCTCCCTACGATATCAACCGGGCCTCGACCCCCACACTCTACGTCGGGCTCACGGGTAACTTTGGCGAGAGCGGGCGTCTGAAGCTCGAGTCCTTCAGCCAATATCTCGATGCCTTGAACTACCAGAGCAGCGGTTTCGCCACCTTGTTTCGCACGACTGTCAACGAGGAGCGCGTCTCCTACGGCGACAAGCGTCATTTCGATGACGACACGCTATTCCTGCAATCCCTCGCTGGTGTGAGCTATCGTTATACGCACGCATTGTCAAACCAATACCTCAACAATGGCGTGAATTCTCAAGATCGCCGGGACCTGTCCCAGCCCATCACACCCGACGAGATTTTCAATGCGGTCTTCGCGTCGCCGGGGCTTGATGGCTACCAATGGGATAACGCGGTCACGAGCCTGCAGTCGGACGTGGCGCCATTCCTGCTCGAGGATGCTCTTCTCTTCCAGCATGTGGACCTGACCGCGGGGGTGCGCAACGATACCTACCGGCTAAAGTCGGACGATGCGGGTGCCCTCGTAACAAAACCCGGCAAAATGCCGGTTTGGTCCCATGAGTCCTCGAGTCCGACGAGCTACTCGCTCAGTCTCAGCATCAAGAACCCCTGGGCGGTCCCCTACTTCACCTACGCCCGCTCTTACTCCCTCAATATCGATCAGGGGGATGCGGTCGATCCGTCGTTCCTGACCGCCCATAACGCCATCGGCGAATCCACGCTGCGGGAAGCTGGGGTGAAAACGAGTCAGTTCGGCGGGAGGCTTTTTGCAGCCGTGGACGTGTACCGGCAGGACAACGAGTATGTGGACATTTACGACGACTCGATCGATGCACAGCAGAGCCAGGGCTTCGAGGCTGAGCTGCGCTACCTGGCGACCAAGTATTTTGGCTTGACCGGCGCCGTAACCACCCAGCATGTGCGCCAACTGGGCGGCGGCGGCGGCAGCGGCCCATTCCTGGTGATCACGCCCCAGCAGGCGGGGATTTCCGGGATCCAGGGCTACGGTGGGATGTTCGAATCGAATGCCGCCTTTCTCGGCCTCGGAAAGGGTTACGCGCTTCATACCACGCCGCAGTTCACCTCGAGCTTGTTCGCGACCTACGATAACGGCGGACGGTGGGGGCTCACGGGAGGGGCGACCTATAACTCTTGGACTGGAGGATCCTTGCCGGGAAGCATCCGCCTGCCGGCTTATGCGCTGGTGAAAGTCGGCGCCTACGGCATCCTCGAGGGAGTGCGCGCTGATCTCTACGTAGACAACGTGATGGATCGACGGTACTTCATCGCCGAATACGACGTGGATTCGAACGCCAGCGTGCTGCCCGGGATCGGCCGCGAGTGGCACCTCAAGCTATCGAAGAAATTCTAATTTTGCGAGTACCGAGCGTACCAAGCCATGACTGACCAGGCCGAAGCCCCGCGCGACGAAGGACAATCGATCTCCCGGGCGCGCCGGCGCGAGCTTGGCATCGTGGCGACTCTCTCGCTGTGCTGGGGATTGGCTCTCTTTGACATCATCGGCATCGACTTTTTGATGCCCTTCATCGGTCCGAACCTGAAGCTGAACAACACCCAGATTGGGCTGCTGTTCTCCCTCTATTGGTTGCCCTTTGGACTGTCGAGCTACGTAACGGGCGAATTGACCGACCGACTCGGAAAGCCCCGGACCCTGCTCCTCGTGGCGATGCTGCTATTTTCCATAGGATCCGTGCTGCCGGGTCTTACGACATCATTCACCGCACTGCTCATGACCCGATTGCTCATGGGTCTGCTCGCGGGGCCGATCCTGCCTCTGGCACAGACCATCGTCGCCATCGAGTGTCCGGCCGAACGCCGGGGCGTGGACATGGGTATCGTCCAGAATGTCGGTACCAGCATGTTCGGTTTCTTCGAACCGATCCTGCTGGTTGCAATCGCTGTCCGTTGGGATTGGCGCGTCGGATTTTTCGTCGTCGTGATTCCCGGCCTCATCGGCGCGGCGCTCGTCGCGCTATTGGTCCGGCGCGACCCCGCGCCAAAGGCCGTCGACTCTACCGGCGGCGAGTCCTTGCCTCGCGGCCGCAGGGGCATACGCGAGGTCCTGCGGTACCGAAACGTCTGGCTATGCGTCGTCGCTGCCAGCCTGTTCACGGCGTTCGTGCTCATCGGCCGGGGTTACCTGCCGCTGGTCTACGTTCAGCTCCGGCACATGTCACCGCAACGTATGGGGATCTTATTGTCCGTGTTGAGCGTCTCGGGTTTGGCGCTCGGCGTTCTCTTTCCGGCACTCGCGGACCGAATCGGTAGAAAACCCGCTGCCGTATTATCCAGTTTGCTCGGCGCGGTATTTCCGCTGGCTGGCCTTTACTACGCAGGGCCCGATGTCGTCCTCGGTGCCTTGATGTTCATTGGCTGGGCTCCGGCAGGCGCCTCGATTCTGTTCCTTGCAACCATTCCTGCCGAAAGCGTGCCCCCCCATTCAATATCGACCGCAATTGGGCTGACCTTCGCGATTGGCACCCTGGTCGGCGGATTCTTGGGCCCGGCACTCGCCGGGTGGAGCGCCGATCGCTGGGGCCTTCCATCCTCGCTGCTGGTGGAGGCTGCCTGCGCCGTCGCGATGGCGGTCATCGCTCTGGCATTAGTGGAGACAAAACCGAGAAAGGCGGCCTAACCCAAGGCCGTCAATAGTTCTCGGGCGGCCTTCACATCCACGGTATCTGTACCCTCGAGGAAACGAGAGATCACCGGCTCGAGCACTTTGCGGGCCTCATCAGGCCGGCCTCGCTCGGCCTTGAGCGTCGCGAGATCGATGGATGCGCGCAATTCCCACGCCGCCGCGCCCTGGCTGCGGCTCAATTCAAGGGATCGTTGGTAGTAAGTCTCTGCTTCGCCGTTGCGCTTCGTCGCTGGCAGAAGGGATCTGCCCTTCAAGCGCAAGAGCTCAGGCAGGTAACAGAGATCTCCGGCCGCCTGCACCCGCCCGATACTATCATCGGCAAGTCTCACGGCCTCGGCAAAGCGTGCGGTCGCGATGAAGCCCTGAATGAGCGCCAAATGGAGTTCTGTGTGAAGTTCGTAGGTTTCGGGATGCAGCTTTTCCAAGCAACGCTGAAGGCTCTCGACGCCGTGCTTCGCTTCACCTTGCTGAATGGCGAGCGCCGCCCTGATGCCGTGTCCGACCGTGAGATTTGGCCCCATGGAAAAAGTCTCGACACGAGAGATGTAGCGATCCACATACTGCTTGGCGCGGATATCACCGGCCCAGAGGAATACGGAGGAAGCCCAATGCAGCGCAAGGGACAGCGACTCGTCCAGTTTCGTGGCCTCTTCGATTGTACGGAGGGCGCGATCTATTGCCTGAGCCGGATAGCCCTGCAACCACAAGGTCCGCGCGAGGGTGGCACCCGCCCAAATCCGGTGACCCGAAGCGAGAAAGACGGGGTTGGCCCACTGGGGGGCGACAGGATCATGCCGTAGCGCAGTCTCGAGCTCTGCGCGCGCGTCGCTAAGCTGTCCCGTAAAATGAAGTGAAATTCCCCGCAGTGTACGGGCTAGCGCAATTACCGTTGAGTCGCCAAGACTTTGTGCTAGCCCAACACCGTTCGTCGCGTAGTCAAGGCCCGTTTTGAATTCGCGGTTGCGCGTGTGAAAAAAATGCAATGGCACGAGCAGTTGCCGTTCCTGTTGAGCATCACCAAGTGCCTTGGCAATCGCAAGACTCCTGTTCAAGGCCGTGAGCGCCACTTCATTATGGCTCTCGAACATCAACGACATGCCCAGCGAGGCTTGAAGATGCATTTCCTCAGCGCCACTTCGCGTTGCATCGTCGAGCGCTGCAATGGCTCTCTCTGCCCATCGCTGACACTCGCCATAAATCGACATCGTCCAAAAAACATGGGTGGCAGACGCTGCGAGCTCGACACCGACTCGAGCATCGCCGCGCGCCCCAAAACACCACTCAAGGGCCGCGCGAACCTCGACGAGGTCAGCCACGCGCGACGCGCGCTCAGCTGCGCTCGACAGCGTCGGCCATTCGGCTGCCGTCTCATCGAGCCACCGCTGAAAGTATCTTGCATGACGCACCGGCAGGTCGGACAGCACGGCGTCCTCAGCGCGAATTTCAAGTACATAGGCACGCGTTGCCTCGAGCAGGCGGTAGCGCATCATCGCGCCCACCGGTCGCGCCGCCACCATGGATTTGGAAACGAGGCTGTCCATCGCCGCGAACACGAGCCCCTCATCGATGGCCGGGCAGGTCACGACCGCAAGCGCGGCCTCGAGCGTAAACTGTCCCACGAACACTGCCAGTCGCCGAAGCACGTCGCGTTCCAGGTCCGACAGTAACCCGTAGCTCCACTCCAACGTGGCCTGCAGCGTCTTCTGGCGCGGCGGTGCGGTCCTTTGCCCCGGCCAGCGGAGAGTCAGCCGCTCATCGAGCAGGGCCGCCGTCCTCTTCAGGCCGTAGGCCTCGACGCGACCGGCTGCCAACTCGATCGCAAGCGCTACGCCGTCGAGCTTGCGGCAGATCCCCGCCACGATCGCGGCTTCCCCGTCGCTGTACGTCAAGCGGCTGCCGCTCGCCGCGGCCCGCTCGAAGAAAAGCTGTGCCGCCGGAAACGTTTGAGCCGCCGCCGCGGTAATCCCAGGATCCTCCGGCGGGCAGGCGAGCGGGTCCAATCGATAAACGTGCTCCCCCTCGATTCGAAGGGATTCGCGGCTCGTAAGCAGCAGATAGACCTGCAGCCCGGCGACGAAGATCCGCGAAGCCAGCGCAGCCACGGCCTCGATGAGGTGCTCGCATGTATCGAGAACCACCAGCATCCGCCGGTCGCGCAGATACGCCATCAGACTCGAGACCGCATCGTCGGTCGAGACACCCAGCAAGGACGCGATCGTCGGGGCCACCACCGCGGGGTCCGAGAGCGGGCTCAAATCGACGAACGCGACCGCGCCTTCGAAGGTTTCAATCAGATCATGAGCCACCGCGACGGCGACGGTGGTTTTGCCCACGCCACCCGCGCCGACGATGGTGACAAACCGGGAATCGGCGAGTTGAGCGGCAATCTCGCGAATCTCCTCTACCCGACCCACCATTCGAGTCAGTCGGCCTGGCAAAGCAGGGTTGGGGACACTGGCGGGACGCGCAACCGTGGGCTTGTCGGGGTTGCTGGACCGCGAAACCGGTGCAACGAAGCAGTATCCGCGCCCGGGTATGGTCGCGATATATCGCGATCCCTCCTCACCGTCCCCCAACGCCTTGCGCAGGCTCGCAATGTGAAATCGCAGGCTGCCTTCATCGACGACGACATCAGGCCACACGCGGGCCAACAGATCCCGTTTACTGACGAGTTCGTTGGGGCACGATACGAGCACGATCAAGGTATCGAGAGCACGCGCACCCACTTCTACCGGCGTGCCCTCTTTCATGAGGATCCGTTCGCCCGCGATCAAGCTGAAAGGACCGAAGGATATGACGTCTTTGGCCGGTGCCCCCGGGCTCACCATGCGGTCTAAGTCCCGTTCTCCCGTGATGCGCCCATCGTAGGTCAAGGGAGGACCTAGCGCTACTGATAAGCAGCCTCACGGGAGCGTCACGTTGTGAGCAGCGGCCCTGAGGGAGTCGACCAAGGACTCACAACTGCTGCGCAACTCGTAACTGCTAACGGCATATCGTGAGGCATAACGGGCTATGCGCCGCGATCTTTGCGTAAATAAGCTCGCCGACAAAGATTTTTGCATTGCGCCATAGGATCGACATGACCCAGTCCGAAAAAGTGCTCTACACCGGCAAGACCCGCACGTCGGGCGGCCGGGACGGCACTTCCCGGAGTTCCGATGGCCGCTTGGACGTTAGGCTTTCATCTCCCGGCGCTCCGGGCACGGGCACGAACCCCGAGCAGCTCTTGGCGGCCGCATGGTCGGCCTGTTTCATCAGCGCGATTAAGCACCACGCTGACGAAATGAAGGTCCCCTTGGCCGCCTCCATAACTGTCGACGCCGAAGTCGACCTGGTCGGCAACGGGAGCGCCCACTTTCTTCGGGCTCGCCTCAGCGTCAGTCTGCCCGGCTTGGGGCGCGAAGCGGGTCTCGTCCTCACGAACGCCGCTCATGAAACGTGTCCTTTCTCGACAGCCACACGAGGCAACGTCGATGTCACAATCAACTTGCTCTAAGGCGAACCAACCAGCGGAACGCATGGTGCCAGGAGCTCTTGCTGCGTTGAAGCGGCAGGAGACGCTCTTGGCGGAGATAGAGCGAGTGAGCTCAACAGGGGGTTTTTGCTGGCATCCCGCGACCGGCAAGATGACATGCACGGATCAGGTGTATCGGATTTTTGAGCTGGATGCCGCTGTCCCCCTGACCCTGCCCCTCATGGGCTCCCGGATACACCCCGAGGATCTGGCGCTCCTTGATGACATGCTCGAGCGCGCCAGCGCGCAGGCGAGCGGGTTTGAATATCAGCTTCGGCTGCGCAGTGAGGGAGTCAAATACCTGCTGCTGAGCGCGCGCCGCAGCGAGGCTGCGGACGATCAGCCGTCGTACATCGGGGCGATTCAGGATGTCACCCGGAGCCGCCAATCGGAGGAGGCTCTTGGCAAGGTGCGCAGCGAGTTGTCGCGGCTCGCCCGCGTGTCGACCCTCGGAGCCTTGACCGCATCGATCGCGCACGAGGTCAATCAGCCGCTCGCGGGGATCATGACCAATGCCAGCACGTGTCTTGAGCTGCTAGGTTCCGATCCCCCGGATCTCGATGCGGCGCGCGAGACGGCGCTGCGCACCATTCGAGACAGCGAGCGGGCGTGCGAGGTAATCGCGCGGTTGCGGGCGCTGTTTGGGAAACGCAGCGACAAGACCGAGTCGGTCGATCTGAATGGGGCCGCGCGCGAAGTGATTGCTCTGTCATTGAGCGAGTTGCATCGACGGGGAGTGATCCTGCGCACCGAACTGGCAGACAATTTGCCGTTGATCGCAGGGGATCGGGTGCAGCTGCAGCAAGTGATCTTGAACTTGTTGCTGAATGCGGCGGAGGCGATGAGCCAAATCGAAGATCGGCCCCGCCAGGTCCTCATCCGCACCGAGCTCGAGGAGTCGGATCAGGCACGGCTCACCGTCCAGGATACCGGGGTGGGGTTCGAGCCGCAGGAGGCGCAGCGGCTGTTCGAGGCGTTCTACACCACCAAGAGCGGGGGCATGGGGATCGGGCTGTCGGTCAGCCGCTCAATTGTCGAGAGCCATGGCGGGCGCCTGTGGGCCGAGCTCAATGCCGGTCCCGGTGCTACCTTTACATTTTCTGTACCGACGCACGGCAATACCGGCGACGCCCAGAGCCGGTGTGGCGCCCACGTGATTGCGAGCTCTGAGCCGCTCACGGGACCCGCATGATGACGAACGCGACGCTCGTAGCCATCGTCGATGACGACGAGTCAATGCGACGGTCGCTGCCGGAACTCGTGAGGAAATTCGGCTTCAGCGTGCGGACGTTCACAACGGCGGAACAGTTCCTGGCCTCCGATTGTGTCGACCGGACAAAGTGCCTGATTCTCGATGTGGCCATGCCCGGCATGTCCGGACCGGATCTTCAACGGGAACTGTCGCGCCGCGGGCAAAAGATCCCGATCGTCTTCATCACCGGTCAAACGGATCAGGATCTACGGCAGCAGCTCCTCGCGGAAGGCGCCGTCGAATGCTTATTTAAGCCCTTCAGCGCTGCTGCGTTGCGCGAGGCCCTCAATACTGCGCTGGGAGTGAGCTGACATGGGACGTGCAACGATCAATTTCGCCCAACAACCGCATATCGCGTCCGTCGTTTACATCGTCGACGATGATGTCTCGGTTCGCGAGTCCCTGGAAATGCTGATCCGCTGCGCCGGCTGGCTGCCGCTCGCCTTCTCGTCGGCCCGCGAATTTCTGTCCCATTCGCCAGTATCCGCTCCGAGCTGCCTGATCCTGGACGTAGGGCTTCCCGACATCAGCGGGCTCGACCTGCAACAGCAGCTTGCAAAAGGCTACCATCCACCGATCATCTTTCTCACGGGAAATGGCGACATCCCCACCAGCGTCCAGGCGATCAAGGCGGGAGCACTCGATTTCTTGATCAAACCATTCCGCGCGGCACAGCTGCGGGACCTCGTGCGCGCCGCTCTCGCCCAGGATTGCGAGCGTCGCGCCATACAGACCGAGGTGGACAGCCTACAGCGGCGCCTTGCATCCCTTACACCGCGGGAGCGCGAGGTACTCCCGCTGGTCGTGAGCGGCCTCCTAAACAAGCAGGCCGCCGCACACCTCGGCATCAGCGAGATCACATATCAGATCCATCGTACGAACGTCATGCGGAAAATGGCGGCTGGCTCGCTCGCGGAGCTCGTGAGGATGGCGGACACGCTCGAAATACCCGTATCGCACATACGGCGCCAACAGCGTCCTTCGGCAAGATTTGGATTCGATACGGCGGAACTGGGTCTCGCGTAAAACTCCGCTCGTCGTCCATTAAAAATTGATCGATAGCCTCAGACCAACGATTAGATCGTCGGTATTTTTTGAAATACCGCCCGGGTCGCGGATATATTGAACACTGGGACGCAGATCGAGCCATCCGGTGGCTTGAACCTTGTAGAAAAGCTCGCCGACATATTCAGCGCCCTGGACACCGACCGGGCTGCGACCGACGGCGTTCTCCAACCTTTCGACATCTGCCACCCGACTATTCACGTGTGTGCGCCCTATCGCAAAACCCAGTTCATCCTCGGGCCGCGACGCGAACGGCCCGGAATATAAGGCCCCCGCCGCCATCTGACTGTCGAGCGTCGAGGTCCGTCGATCGGCATAGACGCCATTAAAAAACACCTTGACACCCCGCTTCGAATCACTGCTCGAGGACGTTAGACGCTGCAGCCAATTGAAATACATCCCGTACTCTCCGTGCCGCATGAGTGGCTCGCCGCCCCCGATCGACAGCGGCTGCCCGTTCGTATTCTCGACAACGTCCGGTGCCTTCGATGAGTTGTACCAGGCGCCGAATTTGTAGCTGCCGTCGAGTCCATCGAATGTCGGCAGCCAGCCGATTTCCACTGGCGCCAGTACGCCGGTTGCCCCAGGCGGATCCCCTGCGTCCAAAGCATATCTGGTCGATAGATAATTGGGGTTGACCTCGAATGCACCCAGCTGAAAGTACCCGAAACTCGGCACGTTGATCTTGACCCGCGTCGCCCATTGGCTCACGGGCCAGTTGTACCAGTAGCTCCCGACGATATTGCCGGGCGCCGCCCCGCAGAAGGTGAAATTCAAGAATTCGCAGGAGAATGCTGCGAAATCCTCACCTTCGGTCATCCGGCCGACTTTCCAGTCGAGCTTCCCGTCCAGATATTTTTGCTCGTACCAGAACTGCGTCCAGTACCACGTTTCGTTGTTGCCGTAGATCTCCTGCACCTGCTGCAGGTCATCGAGATGCGCATCGGCGCTCAAACTCCGGCCATTGCGGTCTGTAATAGCGATTCTGAATTGCGCTTGATCGAGGTCGAGCAGCCTTTTTAAGTCGAGCGCCGCCGCGAAAGTCCATTGATCGGCGTAGCGCCAAAGCTCCTCATCACCGCCCCTGGCGTTGGTGGCGGTCTCCGAAATATAGCCGACACGAAAGTCGATCCCCTCCTCGCGCAGCGCCCTGCGCAAGTCATTCCAGTCGAGGACAAGATCCTCGCTGAACGACTGTGGCGCCCCCGCCTGCGCCGTTGAGTAGCACGAGAGTATAGCCGGCAAGAGGAGCGCCAATACGTATTTCACGCTTGCAAGCTATCAATGGAAGGAGCCACTCTCTTGAACGAAAGAGAGCAGATTGCACATTCATTGCTGATCGACGATTCGGCGTGCTGCCGGGAGAAACTAAGGCCCTTTTGATAATGCGCGTACCCCTCTTTTCGGTGCCCGCGCCTTCAGGGTGCGTAACGTGTAAAGAGATAGTCGCGGGCCTTGGCGGGCTCATGGCAAGGAAAGCAGGTCTTGAGCAGTGCCTCGTCGGTGGGTTTGCCATCATTGAATTGAGCGAACCCCCAGCCGCCCGTCGCAGCATATTTTCTTGAATCCTTGACCATCAACTGAAGGTTGATTGGAGGCCCAGCAATGAATGATTGGTCTCGGCCAAAGACTTTGTTGTTTTCCTCGGACGGGACATACCTCCAGGCCAGTCGGGCAATAATGCTGCCGTCCGGGAACGGCAGCTTTCCCTCCCGATAGGCATTGATCGCCACATCGTTGCCCAGCACGGCCCGTAAATCGTTGTTGTTGCCCGCCTCATGAGCCACGGAGATCAACCGCCAGTCGCGGTATCCCGCGGGGATCCTGATACCAAAAATAGGAGCCTCTTCAACGTTGCTCGCCTGAGTAAACCGTGGCGAAGCAAGAAAGCATGCTACCGTTCCAGCTAGGAACAGAAAGATGCCAATATGTTTCATTGAAGGTCTCCGAAGTTGAGAGCTATGAACAAGTCAGCTAGTTGAGGCGGAGCCCTGCGGACCGTGTATCAGGCCGCAAGGCCCCCCGTTGTGCTGGCTCCAATCAATAGGCAGAGACGTCGACGATGGCCTGCGCAAAGGCCTCCGGGGCTTCCTGCGGAATGTTGTGACCGACGCCGCCGGTGATGAGCCGGTAGTCATACTTGCCGGAGAACTTATTGCGATAGGCTGTGCTAGGGGGGTGGGCCGCCCCGTTGGAGTCGCCTTCCATGGTGATGGCCGGCACGGTGACGACGGGTAGCTTGGCCAGTCGCTTTTCAAGCTCGTCATATTTACGCTCACCATCCGCAAGACCCAGCCTCCAGCGATAATCGTGCATTACGATGTCAACATGGTCCGGGTTGTTGAAGGAAGCCGCTGTGCGGTTGTACGTGGCATCATCGAAATTCCACTTCGGCGAAGCCTGGTGCCAGATCATCTTATTGAACTCGGCGAGGTATTTCGCATAGCCGGCCTTACCAAGGTCAGTAGCGAAATAGTACTGGTACCAAAATGCGCTTGCACCCTGAGGCGGCAACGGTGTCTGGTTGCCCGCAGGGCTGCTGATCAGATAGCCGCTGACGGACACGATTGCCTTGCAGCGTTCTGGCCATAGTACTGCCATGACGTCCGCGGTGCGCGCGCCCCAGTCAAAGCCGGCGATGATGGCTTTCCGAATTTTGAGTGCGTCCATGAGAGCGATGATGTCGAGGCCTACGGCCGACTGCTGGGCGTTGCGCATGGTTGCGCCAGAAAGAAAGGAGGTCGTGCCGTAGCCGCGAAGATATGGGATGACGACGCGGTAGCCCGCCGACGCCAGCAGGGGAGCGGCATCGACGAAGCTATAAATGTCGTAGGGCCAGCCGTGCAGAAGAATTACGGGAGGTCCATCTGCCGGCCCCGCTTCCGCATATCCAATGTTAAGCAGGCCGGCATCGATTTGTTTCAGTGGACCGAACGAAGTATTCGTTCCCGGCTTGAGCGGCGGCACGCTTTCCGCCCTAGCGCTGCTGGATAGTGTGTTTGCAGCACCGATCATGCCGAGCTGTGCAGCGGCCAGGGTCATGGCCGCGGTGCCGAAAAAACGGCGCCGCAGCTGGTCGAAAGGTTCGTCAATCGCAATTGTACTCATCGGAAAAGCTCCTTCAGTCAGATAATTGATCAGGACCCGCCCACTTTCATCAGCCGTAGCAGCGCACCAAACGCCACCGGTGTGTTAGAAGCGGCCACGCAAGAACTACGCCGTCGCATGCGCCTCGTGCTCTATGAACTTCTCGGCGCGGACATAACCTTGAACTTGCTCGAACGGATTCACGTTATCGATCTCCTCGATCGACGCCTATCACGCCTTTCCGTTAGATGCGGCGCCGAAGAGTTCCGGCTGCTCCCAGGGGTCGAAGTCGCGACCTTTGGCGACTTCAGGGGAGTAGTACAGCGACGGATAAGCTTGCCGCGACCATATTTCCGGCGCGCGGTAGAGCTCGTGCGGGAACACGGAACTGTTGCATTACGGGGCTAAAAATAGCGCACGGTGCGAATCAGGACAGACTCAGCACCCCTTGGGGTTCTTTCCATGGCAGAAGTACTACGCGAGCGCTCGATCCCAGATTTGCTTTTGAGATCCGAAATTCCGATATCGACCGCGCCCGAGCGAGAATTGTCGTTTGCCAATGCGGTGGGCGAGTTCGATGCCAGACAGTGTAATGACCGCACTCCGGAAGGATTTGAAGCCTCCCATTGACGCGCATCGGCGTTTGATCGCTCGGTGATCCTGCTCAATGAGATTATTGAGGTACTGGCTACACCTCACCTGAACGTACTTCCACTTTGGATCCTCACGCCGCAGAAGCCGAAGTGCCACGTGGCTCTGCTTAAAGCCATCGAGAGTTATTTTGCGCGACCACCGTGGCAAAAACCCAGACAGCGCCTTGCGGAAGAATGCCTGTGCGGCGGCGAAACTGCGATCGGGCCGGAGCAGAAAGTCGAACGTTTTGCCATGCTTGTCGTCGGCCCGATAGAGATAGTTCCACTTGCCTCGGATCTTGATATAGGTCTCGTCCACCCGCCAGTACGTGTTCACAGGTCGTGCAAAGCGATTCCATCGCTTTTTCGAATTTTGGCACATAGCGAATCACCCAACGGTGAATCGTCGTGTGCGACACGACAATCCCGCGCTCGGCCATCATCGCCACTAGGTCTCGATAGTTCAACCGGTAGGTGATGTACCAGCGGACGCATAACTCGATGATCTCGGCATCGAAGCGGCGACGTCGGTACATGGGATCTCGGGCAATTTAGGTCTGGTCATTTGGGCGTCTCTTTGACGCCCGAATTGTACGATATCGCCCCTTAACGCAACGGAACCGACCAAACGCCTCGGATCGTAAGTACAAGAAAAATAAAGGATGTTTTTGGTGGCAGGGAGGGAATTGAACCCCGACACGCGGATTTTCAGTAACGTTGCAGCGTCCGAGTTATTAAACCAAGGTGACAGAGGCGCCTCGAGTCTCGACCCTACACAGTCATTCATCGTCGCTTCCTCAGCCACGTAAGGTAAGCCACCAAAAGCAACTGCATCGGTGAAGCTTGAGCCATAACGCGCATGAAACTCGATCCATTGACCGAACCCTAGCCAATTCGGGAAGAGATTCGATATGGCGTAATACAGCGAATGTGGGCCAATTCGCGCGAAACGAGATATTGGCGCGCAGTGTCGGTGTATCTGAAACTTGGTCGACCACGTTGTCGTATCGCCGGAGTCTTGCAATGATCACGGTAAAACCAACATCGCTACGACACGCTGCCCGGACAATTGGCGTGTCCATGCCTACCCTGTATCGGCTGATCAGCGAGGGGAAGCTGCGCTCGTACCACGTGGGCAGGGCACACCGGGTGAGCGAGGACGCTATCAGGGACTGCGTAGCGGCCTTGGAGCGCGAAAGCGCTATCCGAAACTCGGCAGCTTCTTGACGGCGTTCTTAAGTGTCTTATCGGCGATGTGCGCGTAGGCGCGGCGGGTCATTCTCAGGTCTGCGTGCCCGAGAAGCTCTTGAATATGGTCGGCCGCGGCGCCCGCATTAAGCAGGAGCGACCCATAGGAACGGCGCAGGTCGTGGAATACCACTGCCGGCGTCAGCTTGGCACCCGTGTCCTCGTACCGCCACTCTCGCGTCTTGCGGTCCAATTTCCATCCGCACGCAGCGCGCATGCGACGGCTGACCTCCAGCCGGTGAATCTGGCCGAACACGCGCGCATCGGTCGCCTTATCGGTTGCGAGCTCCGAAAAGAACGCGGCGCCGGCCTTGTTGAGCGGCACGGTCCGGGGCTTTCCGCTCTTGGATTCCCGGACTCGCACAAAGTCCTCCCCGATGTCGCCTGCCGTGAGCGTCTGGAGCTCGCCATACCTGAGCCCCGTCAGTAGCGCGCCGCGCGCTAGATCGCGCATAGGCGCATCTAGAGCCCCCATGAGCCGTTTGGCCTCGGCCGCTGATATCGTGCGGGTACGCGGCCGGTCAGCCTTCGGGAACGCGCGCACGCGGCGCCAGGCTCCATCACTCGGCACCCGCGCGGGATCCTTGCGAAACGCGCTATTCAAGATCGCCCGGAGCACGTTCCACCGCCGGTTCGCGGTCGCCTGCGCTGCGCGCCGCTCGTCCTTGTTCTCGGTCTGCGGGACCATGGCGGCCAGCCACTTCTCCAGGTCCCCCGTAGTCAGCTCCGATACGGAACGCTCCCCCAGGTCTGGAATCCCCTCACGCTCGGCCGCAATGAACGTCTTGTAGGTCAGCTGATCCTGGCCGACATTCCCCCGGCGCGTCGCGAAATAGTCCTCCGCGGCTTGCGCCACGGTGAGGCGCCCCGGTCGAGTAACGGTGGGCCGCGCGTCACCCTCGGCGAATTTTCGGGCATCGGAGTACGAGAGCACGCGGGCACCGTCCGCCGGCTCTACGTCATCCGCCAAGCCGAGCCGCCGGCGCATATAGCCGCCGAGGCGCCCTACTCCCCCCGCCTTGAACTCGCGCATGACCCAGGTGCCGGCGCCCTCCTTACGTCTCACGTACCCGAGGCGGCGGCCGCGCTCGAGCTCAGTCCAGTACGGGGCGCTCCGCGGCGCGAGCGATCGGCGGGCTGTAACACTCGATATTTTCGAAGGAATTCTGTGCGGCACGGTCTACTTCGGTCTACTTCGGGGGTTAACAGCAGTTTACTCCCGTTTACTGCTATTCATGAAATACCACGATTTGCAGGCTTTTCGCTTTATCTCCGCTTACACCGGCTGTCATCTGGCCTCCCTCTCAAGGCTGGAACACGAGTTCGAATCTCGTAGGGAGCGCCATCTTTTCAATGACTTACGCGTGCACGGCGCGAAGCCTTCGGCTTTTATAGCTCGGTTATATAGGTCGGCAGCATCGCAAAACGCCTTGGGGACGCCTCGCCGAGGGCAAAGTGGGTGGCGTCGCTTAAGGCGGTTTCCGTGCGATGACGATGTCGAGCGGGCGCGGTTCGTTGAGCTCCACGGTATTCGCGCTGATCTTGACCTTCTGAAAGGCTGCGACCAACGCGTCGCCTAGCATCGCGTCCTTGGGATTTCGACGCACCAGGACGCCGATGGGATCGCTGGCGATGGGAAGGTCGGGCCAAACACCGTCGATCTTGAACCCAGCGTCCTCCAGCGCCTTTTTGACTTCGTCAGCCACGTCCGTCGCTTCGTCGTTGCCCGGCGGCCTCGACAATACGATCGGATAGGCTGGCTTCGACACGAACTTCAGCGACTCGGTGAGTGACGCGACCTGCGATGACGAGAGCCGGCGGCCGCGCTCCATGATGGTGTAGGCCCGATATCCGACAGCCCCGAGCACGGCGGTGAGCAGCCCTGTCCAGACGATCCAAAATCGACAAAACTCGTAGATGCTCTTTGCCGTCATTGATGCGGTGTCGCCCTCTCAATGCCTATTTATGGGGCCATACGAATATTGCGTCATCAAGATCGTCGACATGCAGCGATCCGTACAATGAGAATCCAGCGCCACAATGCTTGACCTGGATTTGCCACCAATAAAAAAGTGAATAGAAGTCCTCCGAGAAAAGGACCTCAGGTGATCCAGTTTTTACCAAACCTTTCCCCAACAACTGCGATGCTTCGTCGTCGGGTGTTCGATAAGGCTATTGCGGACGCGCATGATCGCAACACACTCGATTCGCGAGAGCCCTGGAATTCGACCAAATAGCTTCAGTATGCGATGCGCGCTTTGGTAGTAGCCTTCGATCTTTTCCTCCAATTCAATGCGAAGCACCTGTTCTTCCTCGTCCACAGACTCAGTGATAGGCGCTAGTGGCAGTAGAAGCGCCCAACTTGACCGGCACGGTGGGATCCGCGCGATTAAACCGGATGCGGTGGTGTTCAATGCCGCCCACTGAAAAGACGAGTGATTCGGTAGAAGGGTCAAGCCTACATTCGATGCCACGCTTCGCCCACATGCGGTTGTTAATGTCGACCAACTCCGCAGCCTGCATCGCAAGCCTATTCAGGCGCCTTTGAATCTCGACGAGAATTTCAAAATGTTCGGCCGTCAAGCTGGCCTTGTGCCGATCTTGGTATTCGGCAACCGCTCGGCTGGCGGCGGTGAGGTCTGGTGTTACAGCAGTCACGCATGACGATCTAAGACAGATCGGTCACAGTTTCAAGTTGTTTCTCGAAATCATTTCCGGGGGCTGGCCGGGGATTTCTCTACTTCAACTTTCCCAATCAGCCTTCACCGGCGGCGGTGGGGTTTCGCTGGTGGAGGTCGGGCGGCGGGCGCTGCCTTCTTGTCGGTGCGGGCTGGCGGCTTGTTCCATCCCGGAGGCGTCCACCGCTTACCGTCGCCTAGACGCGATTGGGCGCTATCCGCCGAATCCAAAGCATCGAATCACGGATTGGAAACCGGTAGGTGGGAACGGGGTGGTGAGTGAGCGCGGAGTCTGGACGATTTCACCGGCTTGGCGCGAGGTCATTCGGCGTCATGCGGTCTGCTCTCGAAGCGTCGTAGTCGCATGAACGGCCCCTCGAGGTAGCGCTGCGACAGAGCAGCCAGGGCGAAGCTCACCGTAAATATGACGATTACTCGTGCGGCATATACTCCTCGACCCAACGGTGAATCGCTCACATGGAGCTGCCCGAGTATCCAGTAATAGAGATCGCCGACCGGGAAATGCACGAGATAGAGGCAGTAACTCAGCTTTGCGGTAACTCTCGCAATCGAGGAGCGCAGCGGCGCTGCGATCGTTGAGCCGGGATAGAGCAAGACGAGCGCCATAGCAGCGAAAAAAGCCGCTTGAGCCTGCGTGGAGCGCAACGCGCTACCGGCGGCGGATCCTGTAGCGAAAACGCTCGGCATGAGCGCGATCGTTGCAGCCACGACCAGAGTCAACCATCCGAGGATCGCGGTCCACGCGATGCGCCGTGTGAAGTAGGGGCTTCGCACCCAAAGCGCGATGAGAGCGCCCATAGCGAGCCCGTCGAAGCGGTACCATGAGAGAAAATAGACCGCGCGATCGGACCGCATGCCGTGCGACACGCTCCAATAACGGAACAACGGTTCGCCGACCACCAGGGCGAAGGCAACCAAGGCGATCGCCCAACGTTTGAGAAAAAACGTCAATACCGGCCACGCAAGGTAGAAGTGCTCCTCCACTGCGAGCGACCAGAGAACAATGGGTCCGTGGGGCAAAGGGATGTTAAGGGGTACTGCAACGTTTGCGCAGAAGACGAGCGCCAGCAGGAAAAACGTGCCGTAGGGATGACCGTAAGCCAGGGCGCATACTGCAATGTAGACGATCGCGAGTGGCAAAATGCGCGTCGCACGACGTAGGTAAAAGCGGCGGAAGTAATTGTTTCGGTCCTCATCCAGCAAGATTCCTGTGATGAGAAAGCCGGAGAGAACGAAGAAAATGTCTACACCCAACCACCCGTGATTCAGGACCTGTGCGAGCAGGCTCGGCGTGCGGCTCATCAAGTGGGGCGGCGGCGGCCAGCCGCTGGCGATATGCCCCGATATCACCATCGTGACGGCGATCGCGCGAAAGCCGTCGAGTTCCGGGATTCTCTTCATTGTCGCTAGGATATAAAGTTGCCGCCTAGGCGATTGTCAGACGCTCGCTCGGCGTTAGGCGTATAGAAAGGATATCACCCGCGACCACCAAGCCGAAGAAGGTAGGCGTTTTTCGGCGCACTGAGATCGGCACTCTTTACTTAAGAGTGTCGGGGTTCGCGAAATTGGACCCCTCGGAGCTCAGTGGAGCGGTGCGTCTTTACCGGGCTGCCGTTAATCCATTCAAGGGTGGTGGCGAAACTTCTTGTTTCCCGCGCCCCGTCGACCACGTACCGCTCCGCGGCCATGTCAGCCGGTGCTTGCTACTGATACCGCTGCGCGAGCACCAGCGCACCGGCTGAGAATACGACTTGCGAGCCGGTAACGGCGCGCCGACCGGTCCAATTCAACGCGTCAGGGTAGAGGAGCTTCCCCCGGTCATGAGTACAGGAAATTTGGCGGCCGCCGAGGGAATACTGTCTGGTGGATGCCTTCAGCTCGGCAAAACTCCACCACCGACATCCCGCTCGCCTCGTACCGCGCCAGCAGCTCTCGCCACGTCGACTCGCTTCGCCTGATCCGCTTGTTAACTTCCATCGCTCGCTCCGTTGCAAAACAGGCGAGTCATTGTCCGGACCTGGCTTGACGGGGACATCGAAGGAAGACGTGGCATTAACACCCATACATCCACAGACCCGTTCATCAGCTCGCCTGGCGCGCAGTCTCTTGGTTGCATGTGGCGGAGGGGGAAGACCAGTATCGCTGTAGGCGCATTCGTGCCAGTTCGCAATTGATGGTAAGTTCGCATCGCATGGTGGGAGCGCCCCCTCGCGCCGAGAAAGATTGTGATTAATGTTTCTCGCCGCACTGTGTAAGATTTATAGCTGCGGTAAAGCGGCCAGAAATTGAGGGCACGATTATTATGAGGCGACGGAGTCTGTGCGTGTCTCGGCTAGACCAAGACTTCCGGTCACTTCGTCAGCACCTGTATGCGCGACCTATTGAGGCCTCAAAGTTGGCCGCGTGAGCCAAGTCGAAAATATCAAAAGCTTGGTAGCAAGCCTTGAAGAGGGTGGAGAGCGAGGACGACATATCGCCGGGGCGGCCTTCATTCTTTGGCTGGTCCCGTCTATGGGCGTACTTGTTAAGTACACAGGAATGATAGGGCTTGTGTTATCGGCGCTAGTTGCCGTAAAGGCGATAGCCGCTTTCACCGCGCACTTACTCCGGCACGCCCCAGATGCATCTTATCGCTGGCTGATCGTGGCGGGTGGCCTCACTGTTCTGATGTTCGCTGTCCTTTATCCCTTGGCTCACAGCGGTCTTTTTGGACCGGGGTCGGACCGTGATGACGCGTTAAACGTTGCGGTTCGGGCGCTGGTGGCTCTGCAGGACCCCTACAGCGTCACAAGCATTTTTGGAAACGTCCCGACTCCGATGCCTGGTGCGCTATTACTCGCCTTACCCTTTTACTTGATTGGTAATAGTGCATTCCAGAACATATTCTGGGTGGTCACTTTTTTCTGGTGGGCAAGCCGGCGTTTCGAAAAGACTACTCCAGCGCTCTGGCTAGGATTGATCTTCATCGTCGGCTGTCCCGCGTCTCTTCGGGATCTTGTCACCGGTGGTGACTATCTCGTGAACGCGTTATATGTATCTATCGCCATCGACTTAGTGTTCTGCAGCCTACGTGAAGAGCAAAGAGCGTATCGGTTTGCTACAGCAATTTTTCTGTGTTTCGCTATCTCATCCCGGCCGATTTACGCTTTAGCCGTCCCCGTGCTGGCCGGAACCATTGTGCAATATGCGGGGTGGCGCAGCTTGCTCGGGTTTCTTTTGGTGATAGGTTTCGGATGTGGACTCTTGATCGGCCCAATCTATCTTTACGATCCCGATCATTTCCCAACCGTGCATATCGCAATGAAGGTGGCCGACATGCCGCCATGGCTGCATGCGTGGCTTGTTCTTCCGGCTATCGGAGCATTCGTTGGATGCTTCAGCTTTTTTATACCAATGAACCGGGCACGAATCTTCGGCCTGATGGCGCTCGCACTGCTACCAGTGCTTTACGTTGCTGTAATTTATCGAACGACCATCAGCGTACTCGGAGCAATAGCCATGACCGAATATTTGTTGCCTGTTTCAATATTTGGAGCGATCTGGCTTACGGAAGCTTTTGCGGTCTGCCGGAACCGCTTGCATCCCTCCGCAGCGTGATGACTCATCGCGGGGCGCGAAAAAGGGATTCGCGTGACTTTCGCGTCGGTTTGAAGGGCCAGGCATGCGTCAGTTCTTATGCCCGCCTGCAAAATCCTGATTCCCAATTCGCCTCTGGCGGGACTCATACACAGGGAGAACTACGCTCACCTCTCGCAGGGAGCCTGCGTAGTTACGGCGTTTCGGCTCTTTAACGGTGTGAGCCCTGCGCTCCCCGCAGGCTTGACCCTCAACACCACCAGCGGTGTCATCTCGGGCACGCCGACGAGCCTCGCGGCCGAGGCCAGCTACACGGTCAAGGCGAGCAACGCTGCAGGCAGCACGACGGCCACCGTGTCGATCGTAGTGGTGACCGCCTCGACGGGTGCGCCCTCCGGCCTCAACTATCCCGCGCCCCCGGCATTCGTCGTCAACACGGCGATCACGCCGCTCAAGCCGACGGTGACTGGTACGGTCACGAGCTATAGCGTGAGCCCTGCGCTGCCTGCAGGCTTGAGCCTAAGCACAACAACGGGCGTCATCTCGGGTACCCCGACGGCCGCCACAGCGAAGGCCAACTACACGGTCAAGGCGACCAACTCCGAGGGCAGCACGACCGCTGTCGTGTCGATCGTCGTGGAGACAGCCAGTGCGGGTCTCACCATAACGAGCCAGCCAACCTCGATCAGTGTGCCTGCTGGCGCCACGGCCACCTTTAAGGTTGCTGCAACCGGCAACGGAACTCTGAGCTACCAGTGGTACACAGTCAGCTTCGGAAGCAGCGGAACCAGCTACAGCACGCCCGTCACCGGCGCGACGTCGGCCACACTGACGCTCACCGCCAACGCAGCAACGGCCAACACCTATGACTGCGTCGTGACAGACACCCTGAGCAACGGCTCGAAGACGACCGCAACGTCAGTCATCGCCACACTGTCGGTGACTCCGTCCACGGTGAGCGCCGCGATTACGGCCGATAACTGGGCTAGCCCTAACACGGCCGGATTGATCGCATCGGTCACTGCACACAGCGGCGCGACTTACACCTGGTCGGTTTCGAACGGCAGCATCACCGCGGGCCAAGGAACCTCGCAGATTACCTACACCTCCGGAAGCCTCGGACCCTTGCAGATCATGGCGACCGTGACCGCGCAGCTCGCCGGCAGCGCGACGGGAGTCAAAAACGTCGTCGTGGTCGCAACCTTACCGATGGCCAGCATTTTCGCGCAATCGAGCGTGCTACCGGGAGCTACAGGCATCTTGGCCTCCACGCCTGCGATAACGGCCGGCAGTTACGCATGGTCGCTGCAAAACGGCAGCGCATCCGGGACGAGCACCGGTTCGACGGCAACCGATGTGCTCACCTACAGCGTGGGCTCGACACCCGGCTCCTATCAGCTTTCGGTGAACGCGACCGACGCTGCCGGCCATTCCGGATCAACTCAGCGCTCCGCCAGCGTCGTACAGGGTACTTTCATCAAGGATGTGCGCGACATGGCGCAGCGCTCGCTGCACACGGCGACACTCTTGAACGATGGCCGGGTGCTGGTCGCTGGGGGAGACGCGGGCATCCCGACGTTTGCCTTCGTCGCCTATACCTATCTGCCTACCGTGGGCTCGCTGAGCAATATTGTGGCCACTGCCGAGGTGTTCGACCCGGTAACGTCTACCTGGGCGACGGTCGGATCGCTAACGACCGCGCGGGCGCAGCAGACGGCGACTCGACTGAATGACGGCCGCGTTCTGGTAGCGGGTGGCGTCGACGCCTCGGGCGGCACGCTGGCCTCGACCGAGATCTACGACCCCGCCGCCCAGAGCTGGAGCGCCGGACCTCCCATGAGCGTGGCGCGTGACCTGCCCACGGCAACGTTGCTGGCGGACGGCCGCGTCTTGATCTCCGGCGGAGCCAACGGCAACAACTTGGTCGGTACCGCTGAAATATACGATCCGATAGCGAACGCTTGGAGCGGCGCCGGCTCGATGATGACTCCGCGGGTAGAGCATTCCGCGACTCTGCTTGTCGACGGAAGGGTGCTGGCAGTGGGCGGCCTGACTTCATTGGGCGGCCCCCAAAAGGCTAGTGCCGAAATCTACGACCCGACGGCGAATAGCTGGCAATCGGCAGCCGCGCCGCCCGCCACTCCCGTCTACATTGACCCCGAGGGCGGCGCCTTCATTGGCGCGGTCAGGCTGCCTTCGGGCGGGGTGCTGCTGACGACCGGGGAGATCTACGATCCATCGACCAATACGTGGGTCGCCTCCAGTCCGCCATGCAGTCAATTCGCTGAATGCGAGGGAGCACCCATTGGTGCGACCAGCGCGATTCTGCTGCCCAACGGCACGGTACTGGCGGGTGGAGAGATCTATGACCCGGTGATGCAAGCATGGACGCTTGCCGAGCCGCCATCGTTGGCCACTCAGACCCCGTATTCATTTGCTTCAATCGGTATCTACGGCACCATCACCGGCCTGCAGAACGGGGAGGTCCTCGCCGAGGGCGGGATCGTCGATACAGAGGAAGGATATGTGTCGGCGCCCAGCAACTCGATATCCATCGGTGTGCTGTTCGATCCCACGCAAAGCAGCTGGTCGCTACTCGGGTCGCAGGCTCACGCGGGGTCCTACGCAGCCAGCGGCGTGCTTGGGAACGGGAAGGTCCTGGTGACCGGCTTCAATCTCTTCGTCCAGCAACTTGCGGATCTATTCGATCCGGCCACCAACAGCTGGAGCCCAGCGGCCCCGATGTTGCACTATCGACAAGAGCACACCGCGACCGTTCTGCAAAGCGGCCAGATGTTGGTAACCGGCGGTCTCACGACCGACATTCCGGGTCCGACCGACATTCCGGGTCCGACCAACACCGCGGAACTCTACGACCCAACATCGAATGCCTGGACCTCCACCGGATTCATGAGCAGTCCACGCTATCAGGACACGGCTTCACTTCTCGGCAACGGTACTGTGCTGGTGGCAGGCGGCAATGACGGCGACACCTGCACTTGCACCACGTTCTTGAGCTCGGCCGACCTATATAACCCTACGACCAATAGCTTCACGCCGACAGGTCCGCTCAATACGGCGCGGTACGCTCACACCGCCACCGTCCTCGCGAACGGTAAAGTGTTGGTGAGCGGTGGCTTCGGTGGAGCTACCAGTACGATCCAGAGCGGCGGCGCGGCGCTCTCGAGCGCGGAGCTCTACGATCCGACGGCGGGCACCTGGACCGCCACCGGATCGATGAACAGCCCTCGCATGAACCATACTGCTACTTTGCTGCCCTCCGGAAAGGTGCTGGTCGCTGGCGGCTCCACTGGCACCGCGACGACGGCTAGCGCCGAGATGTACGATCCTTCAAGCGGGACTTGGACCCTGGTGGCGCCGATGGCGACGCCGCGGCAGTCACAGGGCGCGGTGGCCCTCTCGAACGGCACGGTGCTGATCGTTGGCGGGTTGAATGATGCCAGCAGCGCCGTCATCGGCGTCGGGACCCTCGAGGTCTACGATCCGACCTCGAACACTTGGACGACCTCCGGGGCAATGGTCACGACGCGGCAGTCTTTCGTGCTCAATGCCCTCGGCGATGGACGCATTCTCTTGGATGGAGGGACGCCCAACACGACGGGGCTGCCGGAGTTTTTCCGCTAGCACGGCCAAGCCATGCGGCGCCCAATTAGGCTGCCCGAATCTCGCAGGGAGCGCCATTAAATCAATAGCTTAGAAGCAAGCGGCACAATTGTGTCCGCACCCTAGGTGGGAATTGCGTCCGCACCCTAGGCGGGAATGGCGTCCAGCCCGAGTTTCTTGCCGGCCTTACGGACACGATCATCGAGGCTGAGGAGCTTCAGTCCCGCGATCGCTGTCCTGGCCACCAGCGCCGATGCGAGATGGATCGCATCCAGCGTTCGAATGGGTTCGCCAGGAAACGGTTGCCGGGCGCGCTCCACGACCTCGGGCGCGACTCGCAGGATCTGCCATTGAGATGCCGCCGCCGTCAGGTGCGCGCGTCGATCCGCCGCCTCGGCCTCGGTCAGTTCACCGAGTGCCGCTGCTCGAAGTATGACGCGATCACATTCGATGAGGGTCAAATCCGACGCTACGATCGTTGTCGCGGCGGCCAGTGATCGACGCACATCGGCCGCCGAGCTTTCATCCAGGAGCCAGGCAAGGACTGCGCTCGACTCGGCATACCAGTTCACTTCGAGCCACGCTCTTCGTCGAGAAGCTCCGCGGCGCTGCGCTGGCCGCGGCGTGAGCGCGGCAGCGCCACGTACACACTCCCATCGCCCGGGGAACCGAGAGTGAGGAGGCCTCGCCTTGCAAGCCCCAGCAGGCCGGCAGGCACCGAGGCATCGATCGGCCCTCGGCCGGGCGGTGACAATTCAGCAATGACCTCTCCCCGATCCGTCACCAGCACACTCTCCCCCGAGCGCACCTCGCGAAGGTATTCGCTCAATCGATTTTTCAGCTCGCGGATACCCACAGTTTTCATACGATTCAATGTAGCCTCATGGGGCTACATTGTCAAACGCCAGCGACGCGTATCAGGCCGCCCGGCGGCATCCGCGGTAATCTCTCGATCACGACACCCGCTGCCCGCCGATACGGATCGTAAGGTCCGCAGCATTTTGGTTACATTGGGATGTAGAAAGCGCCACGTCACTCACGAACTCGGATAACGAAAGCTCGCGCATGCGTCAATCCCTTGTCGTTCTCTCGCTGGTCACCTTTGTCTGCCATGCGGGTGCCCCCTTGTACGTTTCACCGCAGGTTTCACCGACTGCCGCATCGCCGCGACGCGTGATTCTCGACGCCGATCCAGGCATCGACGACGCGATAGCAATCTTGCTGGCCGTGCGCTCGCCTGAGCTCGAGGTCGAGGCGGTTACGGTCGTTGCCGGCAATGTAACGGTCGACCAGGGTTTCGAAAATGCGCTTCGCGTGCTGTCACTTGCGCGGCGCACCGACATTCCGGTCGCCCGCGGGTCGGAGCGGCCGCTCCGCAAGACTTTGGTGACCGCCACCTATTGGCACGGACCCAACGGACTCGGCGGCGTGGAGTTGCCGCGCTCGGCCGCAGCGCTCGATCGTAGGCACGCGGTGGATCTGATCATCCAACTGGCTCACGAGCATCCACACGACCTCAGCATCGTGGCGACTGGACCATTGACGAATCTCGCACTCGCCTTTCGCAAAGCTCCCTCCATAAGACGAGAATTGTCTGAGATCATAGTAATGGGCGGCTCAACCATCGGCGGAAACGCGACAGCGGCTGCCGAGTTCAATTTTTTCGTCGATCCGGATGCAGCGCAGATCGTGTTCTCGTCTGGGGTGCCGCTCACGATGGTTGGCCTCAATGCCACGAGACAGACTCTGCTGACACGGCAGCACGTTCGCGATCTCGCTGCCTCAGGCAGTTGTCTTGGACGATTCGTAGCCAAGCTCGGCGAGTTTCAACTGAGAGACGACATGACGATCGGCACGCCGCTTCACGATCCGCTCGCGCTCGCGCTCGCGATCGACAAGACGCTCGCGACGACGACGCTTCCCATGCACATCGAGATCGACACGAGAAGCGGACTTACCAACGGTGCTTCGATCTTCAATTCCGCACTTACGCGCGAGCGTATTGTCCGAGAGGGCGACCATTTGACCGACGGGGGCGAAGAGCCCGAGTTACCCAACGCCGACGTACCCACCGTGATCGGATCAGACCGATTTCTGGCGCTTCTAATGGCGCGGCTCAGCGCGGCGGGAGACGGATGTTGACAATCTGCCGCGGAGTCAATCGCATGAGTGGTGCTAGGACGATGACGTGAATTTTTTCGCGCGACTCTATTATCCCCTGCGCATGGCTTGGAAGGCGGTTGGACTATACCTCGTCATCGCCGGACCGGGCATCGTCGTCATGGTCGCGGATAACGACGCGGGCGGCATCACCACGTACGCAGCCACGGGGGCGAAGTACGGCTATCACCTGATCTGGTTCCTGCTCATTCTGATACCGGTTGCCTACTATGTTCAGGAGATGACGGTGCGCCTGGGCGCCGTCACCAAGCGCGGCCACGCGGAGGCGATATTCGACGGCTTCGGGGCGTTCTGGGGATGGTTCTCGCTGTTTGATTTGATGATCGTCGATTGGCTGACTCTGGTTACCGAGTTCGTCGGCATGACGGCGGCGCTGGCTATCTTCGGGGTACCGCCATGGATTACCGTGGCCGCGGTCATCGTGCTCATGGGCGTCATCGTCCTGAACGGCAGATACTGGACGTTCGAGAAGCTTGCCTTGCTGTTCTGCGCGTTGAATCTCGTGTACATCCCCGGCGCCTTTCTCGTACATCCGTCCGTTCGGGACGTACTGCACCAGGGTCTGATCCCAAATTTCGCCGGCGGCTTCGACGGCCAGCTGTTCTTCTTCTTGATGGCCAACATCGGGACGACGATCGCTCCCTGGATGCTGTTTTTTCAGCAGAGCGCAGTGGTCGACAAGGGGATGCTCGAGAAGGACATACCGTGGGGTCGCTTCGACACCCTGCTCGGCTCGATCATTACCGTAGTCGTTGCCGTATTCATCGTCATCGTGACCGGGACCGTGCTCCCCGGCATCGACATCGACAGCGCCGCCCAGGCGGCGTCCGAGCTGATGAAGACCGACCCCTACGTCGGCACCTTTCTCGCGATCGGCCTGTTCGATGCCGGCCTGCTGGGCGCCATCTGTATTTCGCTCGCAAGCTCCTGGGCCTTCGGAGAAATCTTCGGCTGGGCGCACTCGCTCAATACAAAGATCCGCCAGGCGCCGTGGTTCTACGCTACGTATTTTCTGATGCTCATCACCTCCGGCCTCGTCGTATTGATTCCGCGGGCACCGCTGGTGTTGATCACCCTCTTCGTGCAAGTGATCGCCGTGACGCTGCTCCCGGCGGCTCTGGTGTTTTTGATCTTGCTCCTGAACGATCGAAAGACCATGGGCGAGCGCTGCAATACGCCGCTGCAAAATCTCATCGGCGGCTTCATTGTCGTCTCCATCGTGGTCCTGTCGACCCTGTACGGCTTTTCCGTGTTATTCCCCAATCTGTTCAAATAACGCGGAGTCGTGATGTCCAAATTGCGCAACCTCATCGCCAAATTCGCCGCGATCAATGCCCGGTACCACGAGCCGCGCATTGCAATGTCCGCCGCGGTGCGCCTCTCGCTGCTGCTGCTCAGGGTCTACTTGCTGGCCCTGGTGGCCCTGATGGTTTACAAGTTCGTTTTGATCGTGACTGAAGGGTAGCGCCATGGCGACCGTCATCGAGCAAGAGTTCTTCCTGAGCGAGATCCTCGGCCGGCGAGTCTTCGCGAAAAAAAAGCCGATCGGGCGCTTGAGCGATCTCGCGATCATCGAAACGGGCAAGCTCCCCGAGGTTACCCATGTCATCGTTTCCCGGTCTTTCGGCTACCCGACGCTGACGGTTCCCTGGGATCGAGTGCGCCTCATTTCCAATCAGGAGGTGGTGCTGGACATCGGCGAGGACGCGCTCGCGCAATTCGAGCGGACGCCGCAGGAGAATCTGATCCTGCTCCATGATCACATCCTCGACAAGAAGATCCTGGACTTGGACGACCACGAGGTCGAGATTGTCTACGACGTCAAGCTCGCGTTTCAGAACGACAAGCTCTACGCGGCCGAGGTCGATTTCAGCCACTATCGGGCGCTGCGCCGGCTCGGCCTGCGCAAGCTCGCGAAGCTGCTCACCAATCGAAACAAGGAGGCCCGCGTTTCCTGGCTGTACGTCCAACCGCTGCCGCAGCAGCTGGGGAGCTTTGCCGGGAACATCAAGCTCAAGGTACCGAAGGCGGGCTTGAGCGAAATTCATCCGGTGGATCTGGCCGATATACTCGAGGAGCTGGAGGGCGGACAGCGCGTGGCGCTGTTCAACGCTCTGGACGCCGAACATGCATCCGACACCCTGGAGGAAGTGGAGCCGCGGGTGCAGCGCGAGTTGATACGCGTAATCGAGAAGGAACGCGCGGCAACGTTGATCAACGAAATGACGCCCGCCCAGGCCGCAGACATTCTCGCCATTCTCCCCCGCGACGAGGCGAACGCGATTCTGAGCCTGCTCGATCGGGACATGTCCTCCAAGGTCGAGCACATCATCGACAAGCACGATGAGCAAATTGGTCTTTATGGGTCGACTGAGCTCATTCGGCTGCCGCCGGCGACGCCGGCTGCCGAGGTTCTCGACCGCTATCGAGAGCTTGCGACCGGCAAGGACGTCGTGATGTACGTCTACGTCACCGATCCAGGGGGCACGTTGAAGGGCGTCGTCGACATTCGCGAAATGGTCGCCGCGGAACCCGGACAGACGCTGGGCGACATCATGACCGAACATGTGATTTCGCTGCCCAAGGATGCGACGCTCCGGGACGCCGCAATGCTCTTCGATCGCTACCACTTTCGAGCACTCCCGATTGTCGACGAGAATGATCAGCTGCTGAGTGCAGTCTCTTCCCGCGATGTCCGAAGTCTCAGACCAAGGCTCGCCTGACGCGACTTGAGTCCCCGGCCGGCGATATCACCGGAGCGTGTCCACTTTCGTGCACAAGTGCACTGAATGCGCCGGCGGGTTAGTCTTCCGCACCAGACAGAGGTTGCACTGACATAACGCGGCGGCTCGCCTATCGGCGGTAGAGCGTGATCGAGCCGGGATCCTGGAGAACACGCCGCGCGCGCCGTCCGATGGTACGGCCCTTGCATCCTCCGTTCTCACTACGCGTCCACCGACAAGGCGCGGGATGAACAATTTGACGATATCCGCCACCGTGCTCTCTGTGTGCTTCCGCGCGTTGCCGCGGCGGTCATTGATGAAGTCCATCTTGATCCCTCTGCTGGCGGTCACATGTCCAGCCCTCGTTGGTCACGCGCAATCGCCTGAGCGTGGCTCGCTCATCGTTGAAGACGTCCGCTGCAAGGGCAACGCGTCGAGCAAGTGTTCCTTCATCCGCGGATTTCTCCACGTTTCGCCGGGGGATCCATTGGACGAAGGCGAAATCCAAAATGCGAAACTGCGCTTGTCATCGCTCCCCGATTTTGCCTCGGTGAGCATTTACCTGGACAAGGGCTCGGCGAAGGGATGGGTCCTCGTTGTGATCGAGGTCGTCGAAGCCGATCGTGTCGAAAACGAATTCTCTGCGGGCACCGAGTCGCGCCTGTCGAGTCTGTACCAAACGATTGAAGGGCGGGTGGCCGAACGAAATGCGCTCGGCACGGAAGACACCGTGAATCTGGATGTGGAGGCGATTGCGCCCATCGATGGCCACACACATCGCGGGATTTACTCGCGGCTTCAATTCGTCAACCCGACGTTGCTCGAGTCGAACAAGTACTTTCTGATCAGCGGTATTTCCTACCAGAACACGCTGATCGACTACCCCTACGACGCCTCCGATAAGACCGATCAACTGGGCATCGACCTCGCCGTCGGCCGTCGACTATTCACCTATTCCTACGTTACAGCCGGCTACCTCGAAAGACTGATCTCGCAAAGCGTGAGTGAGTCCCGAGGCACGCGAGGGTTGTTCTCTACCGACACGGATCCCAACAACAACAAGGGCTGGTCTCTCGGCTACGGATGGAATTCGGAGGACGACCCCTACTTTCCCACTCGGGGCTCGCGGCTCAATTCGAGCTTCGGGGTGTCATGGGCGAGCATTCGGTTTCGCAAAACCTGGAGCATCGGGCCCGATTCGACCTGGGCCGTGCAGCTCGGCGGCACGCCCGGAAGCCAATATCGCGCTTCACTCAACGACAGCCAGGATTTTTCTGTCGGCTATCAGCACAGGATCTCGCCGAGCGACAGCTTCGGCGGGATCAATCGCGGCCGCTGGTACGTCGAGCCGGGCTTCAGTTACTACGGCAACCTCGCGTACGGCAGGCAATTGGGCGAGTGGGGACTCAAGGTCGGAATTCAGCTCGACACGAAAATGTTCGGCATGGTCGACTTCTATGTGATCGCCAGCGCCTCCGAGCAGGCCAAATGACGCGCCCTGTCGTGTTGGTGGTCCTGATCTTGACCCTTGCCGCCAAAGCGGCGATCGGCGCCGATTTGATACCGGTCATGAGAGACCTCCATTTGGGAGTCTCGATCCGGGCGGTGACGCTGCCACCGACGTTTCCAAAGGATCTCGTCAGTGGATTGACGAACAAACTCTTGATCCACGTCAGTTTATTCTCGGGCGCCCGGCAAGTGGATCGAAAGACCGTGGAGATATCCATCAAGTATGACCTGTGGGACGAGACGTTCAAATTGACCATGACCGTCGACGAAGCGGTGGTCGCCGTCCGGACGAACTTGGCTCGGGAGGCGATAAACGCGTTCCTGGCCGATATTCGGATACCTGATTTGTTTGCAGCAAGCGAGATGCGCGAAGATGGTGCCGCGGCGCTACGGGTTGAAATGCTGCTCAATCCGATCGAGCGCGAACGCATCGAGGCGATACAAAAATGGGTTGCCGAGAACAGCACCTATACGCCGGCGGACACTCCCGGATTCAGCGACAAGCGCGTCGGCAGTTCCCGATCCAACGCGATCTTCAACAGGATCTTCGAGCAGTATGCCCGCGGGGCGGACACCGCGGCGGCCTGGAAAGAATCCTTGTCTTCGAAGCCCTTCAAGATCGGCGAGGTGGGCGATGAGCGATAGCCGAATGAAGCTGCTCTTGTTCCTGGCGATCTTCATCGTGTGCACGGTGCCGATCGCGGCCGCGTTCTACTTGGTGGACGACGCCTTGCAAAGAAGCCTCAACCTCGGGTTCAATCCGCAAATCGTGCGGTCCCTGGACATCGGCGCGCAGAATCTGAAGACCCTCAAACGAATCGATCCGGCGAACGAGCGACAGTACCGTGCAGAGTTCGAGGAAATCGAGAATCTCTCGCGAGTTTATGCACGGCCGCAATGGTTCAAGAGCAGCATCTTGGGAACCCTCAAGATCTATTTCGGACTGGGTCTGGTCGGCGCGGTCCTGATGTCCGTTGCCGTGGCGGCTTTGCTTGGCCGACGCATCAGTCACTCCTACCAGGTGGCGATTCGCGATCTCATGGCCCACCGGGAACGAGTTCGATATCTCGAGGAGATGTCCTCTTGGCAGGAAATGGCCAAGGCCCTGGCGCACGAAATCAAGAATCCGCTGACACCCATTGAAGTGCTCATCACCTCGCTCGCCAAGTCCTATGCCGGCAAAAGTCCGGGAGAATTTCACCGGCAATTGCTCCAAACTCAAACGATGATCGAGGAGGAGATCGGCCACCTTAAACGCACGGTCGACCGGTATAGCGATTTCGCCAAGCTTCCGCGCGCCGAATTGGTCGAGGCGAGCCTCGTTGAAGTCATCAAGCAGCATCTGCCGGCAGTCATGGCGCGGTGTGCCGGTGCGCGAATCGTGATAACCACCCGCGATGCCGCCGGCGATCTCAGGGCGAGAATGGACTCGTCCCTTTTCAGGCAGGTATTGATGAATATTGTCGGCAATGGAGTAGAGGCCAATCCGGGGCGTGAAGTGACTTTTACGATCGAGATCACCGGAACCAAGTGGTCGATCATGCTCGCGATTGCCAACGACGGTGATGCGGTGGCCGCGGACATTGCCGCGCGTATTTTCGATCCCTACATATCGACCCGGCGCGAACGGGAGAACATGGGTCTCGGTCTCGCCATCGTGAAGAAGATCATCGTCGAGCACGAGGGGGAAATCGCATACGCTGCGGTCGACGGCCACCCTCGGTTCAGCATTTCGC
>Ga0182030_10001208_pt1 | contig 52677 bp, 45 predicted proteins | sample 812S3MmetaG_FD_121299 | JGI IMG/M metagenome (GOLD analysis project Ga0182030, IMG submission 121299) | Permafrost microbial communities from Stordalen Mire, Sweden - 812S3M metaG (Illumina Assembly) | ecosystem: Environmental > Terrestrial > Soil > Wetlands > Permafrost | place: Sweden...
CTGCAAGCTGCATTGGATGATTGGCAGCGGTGTGGGCCACTGTTGGAGAAGGTTTCAGGGGCCCTGAATCAGGGTGATATGACGGGTGCAGTTCCGTTTAAGGCTGAGCAAGCTTTGGCGCCGCTGCCGCGTGCTTATCAGTGGCTCGATGGAAGCGCGTATGTTACTCATGTGGAATTGGTACGTAAAGCCCGTGGTGCGGAGTTGCCGGCGTCTTTCTGGACGGATCCTTTAATGTATCAGGGAGGGTCCGACTTTATGGTCGGGGCTCATCAGCCCATACCCCTTCTTTCCCAAGATTGGGGGCTGGATTTTGAGGCGGAGATTGCCGTGATCACTGATGATGTTCCCTTGGGTACTACGGCTGAACAGGCTGGTTCTCATATTCGGTTGTTCATGCTGGTTAATGACGTTTCTTTGAGAAATCTGATTCCTGCGGAGCTGCAAAAAGGCTTTGGTTTTGTGCAGAGTAAGCCAGCCACTACCTTCGCGCCTGTGGCTGTGACGCCAGATGAGCTTGGGGCGGCTTGGGATGGCCGACGTGTTCATTTGCCGGTGTTGTCTCATCTTAATGGGGAGCCCTTTGGGTGGACTGAGGCGGGTGTGGACATGACTTTCAGTTTTCCACAGCTTATCGCCCATGGGGCTAAAACTCGCAACTTATGTGCGGGCACTATTATTGGCTCGGGGACTATATCCAATGCCTGTTTGACTAATGGTTCTTCCTGTATAGCGGAAAAGCGCATGTTGGAGACCATCCAGACGGGCAGCCCGGTGACTGGTTTCATGAGCCCCGGCGATCGTATCCAGATTCAGATGTTGGACGAGCAGGGGGCAAGTATTTTTGGCGACATTAACCAAGAGGTAATTCCATTTGAAACCGCAAGCACTGCCTGGGGCGCAAAAGCTCAAACTCTATGACTATTTTAGATCATCAGCGAGCTATCGGGTTCGTATTGCCCTGAATCTCAAGGGTGTAGATTACGAGCTGCATAGCATTGATCTGCGACAGGGTCATCAGAGAGAGCAAGAATATAGGACGGTCAACCCCCAGGGGTTGGTGCCGGCGATCGAGATTGATGGTCAGGTGTTGTCGCAATCTTTGGCCATTATGGATTACCTGGATCAGGTCTATCCAGAGCCGGAATTGCTGCCCAAAGATGCGCTCAAACGCGCTCAGGTCTTGGAGCTGGCTTATATAATAGCGTGTGATGTTCACCCCATTAATAACCTGCGCATTTTAAATTATTTGACAAACCAGCTACAAATCGTAGAGGATAGGAAGCTTCAGTGGTACCATCACTGGGTGAAAGAAGGCTTTACGGCTTACGAGGCGCGTCTGCAGGCCATAAGCCGGGCAGAGGATGTCTCATACGGTGATTCCATAACCCTTGCGGACATTTGTTTGATTCCGCAAGTTTACAATGCTTTACGTTTTGACATTAATATGTCAGAATTCCCGAGTATCGTAACTGTATATGAGTCATGCATGAGGCACCCGGCGTTTGATAAGGCGAGTCCTGATTCTCATCCTGATAGTATCTAAATAAGGTTTATAAGAGTAAACTAATAGCAGTTCAAAAACCGGCCACGAAGCTTTCTGTATTTCGCGAGATCCCCATGTCCATATGGGCGATCGGCTTTGTGTCGCTTTTGGTCAATAGCTCGGCGGTTATTATCTTCAGCCTGTTTCCCCTTTATGTCACCAAAGTCTTGGGTGTGAGTTTGATCGGCCTTGGATTTATCGAGGCTATAGGCGAGCTTTTTGCTTGGTTTACACGGATATTCTCCGGTGTTCTCAGTGACTATTTACATCGCCGTAAGCCATTACTTATGGTGGCTTATAGTCTGATGGCGGTGTCTCGTTTTATCTTTCCTTTGGCGCCTTTTGTGTCGTTATTGGTTGGCGCGCGTGCTATTGACCGGATCGCCAACGGGTTGCAGGCCAGTCCTCGTGAGGCCTTGGTTGGTGATGCGGCGCCTGCCCATCTTAAAGGTGCCAGTTATGGTTTGCGACAGACCTTGGCAGTCTTGGGGTCCTTTGCAGGATCCTTGTTGATGTATTATCTGTTCCGGCAAGTGGGCATTGATTATACGCTGGCCTTCTGGCTGGCTTCTATACCGGTTTGTGTAGCGCTTTTCATCCTCTATTTCTTTGTGCGGGATCGCATCGATATTAAGGCGAAGAAGCCTCTGAACCTGAAGCCGTTTCATCTGGTGGATATCTTGCATCTACCCCGAGAGTATTGGTTGGTTATCGGTGTGGCGGGACTGTTTATGATGTCCAACTACTCAGGTGCTTTTATGATCCTGCAGACGGAGAGGGCAGGGCTGGCGGAGCATGAGATTACCTTGGTGATGGTTATCCAGAATCTGGCGGCATTCTTGTTCGCATTTCCCATCGGCTGGCTTTCCGATAAGCTCGGCCGATTGACATTCCTAGCCATTGGCTTTGGGTTGGTGATTATTTCCAACCTTTTCCTTTCTGTCACAGAATCATTGCCGATGGTGCTAGTCGGCGTGGCCATTTGGGGCGTCCAGATTGGTATTAACCAGAGCGTGATAATGGCCAAAATTGCCGATGCATCTCCCCTGCACTTGCGGGGATCAGCCTTTGGTATTTATTACATTTTGGTGGGATTGACCCTGTTTATATCCAATACGGTAAGTGGCTGGCTCTCTCATCATCATGGTGTGCAATCGATCTTCTTTGCCAGCTCAATCGTGGCGTTCGTAGCGTTGTTACTGCTGCCGCTGCTTCGATCTAAACATAAGACAAAGGTTGCGGTCTAGTTCTCAGCCACCCAAAAATCACCATTGACCGACGTCTCCAGCATCGATACGCTATAACCATTGCCGACGTAGCTCAGCTGGTAGAGCAATTGATTCGTAATCAATAGGTCGGGTGTTCAAATCACCTCGTCGGCACCAGTGTTTGTAAGGGTTTTAGGGTTTTGAGAGAATCTGAAAAATTCATCCGGAAGCATATCGGAAGCAGATAGTGAAAATTCAGCTATCTGATATCGCCCCAAATGCCTAATACGCTTACCACTATATGCTTCATACAGCTTATCTCATGTGACCTGACAGACATTACTTTTTTTAATGCCTCGGAATTTCTGAGGACCTTCTACCGGAGCAGGTCTTTGCAGTTATAATTGGGAGCTGTCCATAAAAATTTTCATTGCATCTTTTTAGAAGGCTGATCTTCATTTCTTGCAATTATCATAGCACATTTTCCATTCCACAAAGAAACAACAATATCAAAAGGTATCTGCATTTTCCAGGGGCAACGAATAACAATCGGTTATGTCTTTCAATCCTGTAAATCCTGTAATATGTGGGCGAGCCTTATCTATGGATAGCCAGTTGTCAAGAAAGTCAAAATAATAGTTGCGCTGAGCACCCAATAGTATATTGTTGGGCATAGGTGATCATCTGAGGAGGTTTATTGTGATCGTAAGATGGGATTATGTTAATGAGTTTGTCGCTGTTGCTCAGTCAAAAAACATAAAAACAGCAAGCCAGGTAGTGGGGCTAGATCATAGCAACTTAACCAAACACTTGACCAATCTAGAAGAGCAGTTAGGAACACGCTTGTTTGAAAGATCGGACACTGACAGAGCCAAAAGAACTGTATTGACACCCGTTGGTAAGCGACTATACCTGCACGCTAAGAAGTTTTCTGAATTTATGCAAACCATCCGAGCTGGTACCGGCAGAGAGGGTAAGAAATTAAAGACGGTCATTATTCGGACTACCCCTGGTCTCGCAAATAGCATCTTACTGAATGCTATTTGCGAGATAACTAATGAGATATCCACTACGGAATTCAATATTGAAACAACTTATGATTTTTCCAATCCACCCAAGGATAGAATATTTATAGCGGGCGATATGGATTTAGGCGGTGGATTCTCAAAGGAGTTAATGGTCACTACGCGCTCGAATCTTTATGTAAGCTCAGAGTACGCCAAGCATATAGAGTTGCCTAGAAATTTTGAAGAGTGCCAGTATCACAAGTTCCTGGTCCTGGATAATAAAGGAGCTGGCCAATCTGAGTATGCAAATTGCCTGGGACCCAAGATAAGACCATTTATAACTTCTAATAGCCTTGAAGTCCTAATCGAACTTTGTAGAAAAGGCAAAGGTATATTGGAGCTCGCAGATCTTCATCCAGCTACTTATAGTCTTGAGAGAATACCATTAGAGTCTGAGTTCCCGATGGTCAACATATTTCTATATCACTCTAACGAGCAACTGTCCGATCCAGAAACAAGCAACCTAATAACAAAGCTTAAAGAAGTGATTGCAAATATAAAATTGAAGTGGAAAAACAGCTGCTCTCAAGAAAATCGCTTTAATTCTTTGTCTGACATTGATCAGGATACATGGTATGAGCCCTCCTAATATCAGCCAGCCGTGATATTAGTATCCTCCGACTTTCTAGCGGAGAAAGAAAATGAAAAGCGAACTTGAGATTAAACAACTAAGACGGGCACCAGGAGCAACGTTTCCAATACTTAATTGAAGGTGCCCTTCTACATTTAGGAGTGCAACATGTCCAGAGATTTTAATACTACCGTAGGAAATGAACCATCCACAGATATCATCGATAGATATGAACAGCTGATCCTGGACGAAACAGAACGGCTGGATGTATACCTGGCTGAATGGGCATTCAGTCTTCTATCAGAGTTATTGACCCTTAACATGGGTACAGTGGCCTATAGATTTAAGAAGTTTCTTGAGCACACCCTCTATACAGAACACGAGAAAGCTATGCTTGTGACAAATGCACAGAGACTCCTGAAGGAATCGACAAGCACTGTCTACTATCCTTCAGATATTAAGATCAATCAAATTAAGAAGAGGATTAAAATCCAAGGAACCTTTATTACTCATATTCGTCAAAATATGACACCGGTAATTGGGGTTAAGACCTTTCTTCTTACTTATTTAATCGGAGAGAATGATATCTATCTCATCGACTCCTTAGAGGAGATAAGTAATGACCAATATTAATCAGTTCGGTTATAATTTCCACTGAGGTGAACCAATCTTGGCGGCGCAAGCCTTCTATCTCAACAGGGCTATGCTAGATACAGATATGTACCCCAAGCTTAATCCTGAGCAATTCATTTGAATCCTGAGTTAACATTATCTTGGATATATTCTCAATAAAGTGCGGAGCAAAGCCGGAGGTATATGACTTGAGATCTACAGGTCACAATTTCGGGAAGAAGTGCCCAAGATCAATAGCTGCTTTACAAAAAATAAAAGTCGCCTAGGTCGTCTTATAAATCAACTTACTAGGCGGCTTATCATCCAATCAGCAAAGTCTTTATCGAAGGTGCCACCTTTGTTTTCTTCGCCATAGGTGTAGACCTCCTGGAGGGCTTCTATAAAAGTTTGGGAAGAAAAATCTTTGCCTCTCTGTATAAAAGTGTCCATCAAGTAAGTGTTCGTTTCTTTGAACAGGTTTAAATTGGTAAACATGATGTGCTTGGACTCCTTATCGGGATTTACGTTTTCTGGTGCATCCACTAAATCACTCAGGCTGCAGCCCAAGACATGTGCAATAGCAATCAACGTATTTATATTAGGCTTCTTGGTTTGTCCTGATACAATATTCTGTACAGAGTGAAGTCTAAGTCCGGCTTTCTTCTCAAGACCCATCACTGAAAGACTTTTTTCTTCAATCTTATTTCGGATTCTATCAGCTACTGAATAGCTCATAATTATATTCTCTCATACCTGATCATTGCATATTGACATACTGAAAACGCCCTGTAGTATGTACCTATATGGGTTAACCTCGTAGCAACAATTAGACTATAACATACCGAGATCGGTTTTGTATAGAACTATATATCCCAAGATATCCTGAGATATCCTGAGATATCCCAATATATCTTAAACGGTTCATAAAGGAGGAAAAAACATGAGTGACGATAATCAACTTACCCCGAAACAATTGGCAAAACGATGGAATCTATCCCTTATTACATTGGCCAAATGGAGGTGGAACGGGTATCCGCCAGAATTTATTAAAACTGGCAGGAAGGTCAATTATCCTCTTCATGAGGTTGAGGATTTCGAGAAAAAGCATAAGGCCGCGAATACCTCCCAATATGGAAGCATGATATTGGCGCAGAATAAAAAAGCTACAGGAAGCAGGTAGTTTTACGGCTATTTATTGAATCAACTGATAGGAGAAATCAATGATGCAATCACGTTTATTGATTGATGAACCGCCCCTTCTGGTCTTGCGCTCTTTAGCTCAGGCCGTCGGTCTTAACGAGGCTATCATTTTGCAGCAGATACATTATAGGCAGACGAGTGAGCGGAACAAGAATCATTTTGATGGTCGTGTTTGGGTTAGGCATACTTATGACGAGTGGGGGAAAGAATTTCCTTTTTGGACGAAGAATACCATTGTCCGCACCTTTGATAAGCTTTATGAGCAGCAGCTTATTTTAACTTACATGGAGCAGGTCGGATTCAGGAACCAGAAGTACTATTCCGTGGACTACGATATGTTGAATGAGGTTGCGGGTCTCATGGTTTCTACAGCCGGTGTGAAAGCACCATTGGATATACATACTAAGCAGGCCTCTGAAAATTCAGAGATCGATCTACCCAAAATGGGTAGGTCGACGTATCAAAATGAGAAGGCCTCAAAATCCTCTTGTGAAACATATACATATAAGGACAAAAGAGAGGGCGCTGCGCCAGTAGTTGTGGCTGGGGAGAATAACTCATTATATAAGGAGCAACCCACTCCTGTAGCAGTCAGTGGGTTGGGAGCTGGTCAAAATGACCAAATTGCTGGGTTTGATTCTGATGTTCAATCTGCTGATTATGAAATCAGTGGGTCACCTACTACCCAAGATGGGTTGCTCGACCTACCCAAGTTGGGTAGACCATCTACCCAGAATGGGTATGCGGAGATACCCAATTTGGGTAAATCATATACGGAAGAAGAGAGTTTTTTAAGAGATATTAATCTTCCTCCTCTTACTCCTCCAAACTCGAAATCTGCGCAAGGTGAGAATGAGGAGGAAGAATTATCTCAAAGGATGATTAAGGCTTGGAATCGTTTGGTTCAGGGGAAGATCAAGGGTGCTCCTCGGAAGAAATTGGTGCTAACGGATTCACGTAGGCAAGCACTCGAAGCCCTTTTCAGGGGTATCCTAAATCACGACCTTGCTGAGTGGGAGCGGTATTGCCAGCAGATCTCCGAAACCAGGTTTTTGCTAGGTGAGAACACTAGTGGGTTCAGGGTAAGTCTGGAGTGGGCTTTGAGTTCTGAGAACGCGCTTAAGGTGCTTGAGGGGCGGATTTACGACAAACCTGGGGTGAGAGAGTCCAAGTCTGAACTATCTCAAGGAGATTTTAACCAAGAACTGGAGGATTTTTTTAGATCTAAGGGATACCCCACCGAGTGGCTTGGGGTCTATCGTGGCTTTGCGGCTCGTCATGGGCAAGCAACCTTTAACGCCTGGCTGAAGCCTTGTGTTCCGCTCATCAGGAACGAACAGGCCAAGCTCGTTGCGCCTACGAGCTTTCACAGGGATTACATCGTAAGCCATTACCAAAGCGATATTTTACAGACTTTGCGGACTATAAACCCATCGGTGACGGATTTTACGATCAGCAAAGAGGAGAAGCAATGAAGGAAATGAGAAAGACAGAGTCAACTTCGGGCTCTTCCCAAGAGGGGACGGACTATGCTGATCAGGAGATCCTCCTCGTTCGACACAATCGCCCCAATGCCATCGGGTACATCGAATGCGTGAGGTTCCCAGGAGTGCGATGGATAACCAGTGGCTTCCCTGATTTAGAAACCCGAGAGGAGCACTTTAGGAAGCTTGGAATGAGATTTGTGGAGCCTGAGGAAGCAGAGAATATTCGGGCCGAGAAAAGACAAACGCTAAAACAACAGAAGAAGGAGGAGAGATGAATCAGATAGAAGACTTTGAACCCTGCTGCATAAGGCATCAGTTTTTGCTGAGAGAACCTGTACGGTGCGGCAATTATACCCCTACTCAAGAAACTCACTCTGGTGAGCATGAGCAACAGTTTAATGGATTTTCAGACATTAACGAGGAAGTAAGGGAGGTCGTAAAAACAAAGAGATTCCAGCGTGTACTTACAGACTTTGATTGTCCAGAGTGTGGGGTTGGTTGCTGTGATTGCGATTGCATCTTGAGGTGCGCATTACAGCTTTTAGGATTAGATGATCCTGCACTATGGGAGGAGAAGTTATGCGAGAAATAAAACTTAAAAACTAACAACGATAACGATACTCGGGCGACGTCGGCCAAAACATCCACCCGAGTATCCACACTATCAACCCGGAGATTGACATGCGTCATCATATAGCCATGGATTGGCTTCATAAATCAAGCAAATTGAGGGCAGACTATGCGTCCTCAATCATGCAAGCCAAAGTGGCTTACGAGCATTCAATCTCCCACAAATTCAGTTTTACCGGCGTAAAAAAACGCGTCAATCAAATGGCCGGTAGAAGCCTGGGAGAGGGGTGCCTCTTTACCTCTCAGGGTGACGCAACGTCTATGGGGGTGGGCTCGGGCTTATATAGATCGAGCCCACCTCATGGGGCGACAGATCGGGGCTAAAGACATAGATACCAAAAATAAAAAAGGAAACAGATATGTACGTAAGTTCCTACCATTCACGACTTTCTAAGAAACTAACAAAATGTATGCCGCGTTATTCACATGGCTCTCAGCTGAGTCGACCCGGCTCAGCTTCAGCGGAACGGTCGAGCCGACTTTCTCATGGACTTGGGTATAACGCTCGTTCATCGCGAACAAGAAGGTACTTTCCTCTCGCAATTGCTATTGGAATCTGCTTATTGGCCGCCGATGCAAACGCGGCTGGTACCAATGGGGATCTTTTTAATGCTGAAATCACCAAGGTCGAGCAGTTGCTCACTGGCGGCTATATGCGCATTGGTTTGTTGGGCGTATCTGGTGCTGCCGCCATTGGTGGGATCTTGAAGCAAAACGGTTGGATGTTTGTTTCAGGCATTGCTGGTTGTGCGTTCGTGTACTTCATGAAGAACTGGATTACCACTACCTTCGCAATGGTTGTGTGAGAGATCTGGCCCATGAGCAATGATTACGATCAACATATCATTCTTCATCATCTAGATGATCCTTTGCGGATTCTCAAGTGGACTGTGGATGAGGCTGTGGTACTCATCGTGCCTATGTTTTTTGGCTTGGCCATTGATCATTTTGTTTTGGGCTTGCTCATGTCTGCTGTCGGGTTTTGGGGGTTACGGAACCTTAAACGGCGGCTGGGGTTGATGACGGTTAAGCATGCTTTGTATTGGTATCTGCCGCACAATCGGCGGAAGCTGCCTAACTCTCCGCCTTCGTATATCAGGGAGTACTTAGGATGAAGTTTAAATTGAAGAGCAGCCGGCTTGGAGATCTCTTGCATAAGCGTTATTTGTTTCTGGTTTTCGCTTTTTTCTTGCTGGTGATCAATCTGACTCAAACGATATTTATCCTGTTTAAGGAGGATCGGGTGATTGAGATGCCGCCGGATTTGAAGCAGGAAGTTTGGCTTGCGAAAAACAGGGTTTCGGCCAGCTATCTGGAGGAGTGGGGTTTGTATTTTGCGCATCTTTTATTGGATAACAGCCCAGCCAATATTGCTTTCAAGCGAGACATCATCCTAAGGCAAGCGGTTGAGCATGCCTATGGGCCTTTGAAGCGTCAGCTGATGGAGGATGAGATTCGCATCAAGAAAGAAAACGTCGTTACTAGCTTTCAGGCGAACGGGGTGAAGGTGGATCCTAACAAGATGTCCGTAGAGATTACCGGTGATCTGTTGCGGTATGTGGGCGACAAACGTATTTCTCAATCTCGGGACGTTTATAGCTTTGTCATGGTCTATCGCTATGGGCGGCTGCTGATTGAATCTTTCAAACTCGTAAGGAGTGAGCAAAATGGTTAAGAAGAAGCTTTTAGGGTTGTGGTTGATGGTTTTGAGTGGCGAGCAAGTGCAGGCGGTTCAGAGTTATAACCTTGTGGATCACCAACGGACCGAAGTGATGGTGTCCAACAGGCAGATGAATCGTATCGCGGTTAAGGGTGATCGCATTCAGCAGGTGTTTGGGGCTGATGAGCATTTTCATATTGAGACAGATGATCATGGAGGACAAATATTTTTGAAGTTTCTGTCAGATCAGATGCTGGAGCCTGTGTCATTGACCATTGTTACAGAGTCTGGTTTAACTCAAGACCTGACGTTGATGCCAGATGATATGGACGCGCAGACAGTGCTGTTCAAGCCAGGGCTTGGACAGGGTGAAAGAGAAGATAATGAGGCTAGTGAGCCTCGGGAGGATCAAATTGTTGCACTTATTTCGGCCATGGCTGCTGGAGATCGTTTGGAAGGTTATGACATCAAAGCTCTTGGGCCGCGAGAAGAAAATAAACCAGACGCCGCTTTTAAGGCGGTCAAGACATACGAGGGCGAGAGCTTTAAGGGCATCGTTTTCTGCATTCAAAACAACGGTGAGACTGATCTCAAGGTTACGGAGCAAGATATAGTACAGCCTGGGGACCTGGCCGTAAGCCTTTCAGCTACATCTGTTGCCCCTGGGGCATCCGCCCAGCTTTATGTGGTGCAAGCTGTAAAGGAGGCCTCATGACTATTCCTTCATTTAAGATCAAGAACAAGCAGTACCTGTTGGCCGGCGTTGTCGGTGCAGTGGGGTTGGTGATCATTGGGCTTGTCCTGTGGTCAGCGGATCCAGCACCGGTCGATACTAGCGATGAGGTGCCTGTAAAGGAATCACAGATTACCACTGCAGGTCAGCGGCTTAATCCGCAAGAGATCTGGGTAGACCGGATGGAGTCCGATAGTAAATTAACCCGCGAAAAGCTGGAAGCCTTAGAAAAGCTATTGATGGCAAACGTCAAGCTGTCAGCTGGGTCTGAGTCGCGGGTTGAGGAGTTGCCGCAGTCCGACGAAGATGAAGAAGTGCGGAACGCTCAATCTAATGAGGTTCCTGTGCAGGAGCTGCCAGCCACTGAAACTTTGCCGCAAGTACCTGGTGTAGTGGAGCGACAAACAGGCACTTCCGGATCTGTCGTGCGCAAGATTGTGCTTAATCTGTCTAAGAGTGATGGCAAGGGGCCTGGTGAACGTTCCACCATTGAAAATACCATTCCAGCAGGCGCCTTTGCGAAAGCCGTCTTGCTGGGAGGTGTGGATGCATCCACATCTGTTCAGTCTCAATCGGATCCTCGGCCTGTTTTGTTGCGGGTGGTAGATCACGGTAATTTGCCGCGGCGGTTTCAGTCAGATTTAAAAGCCTGTCATATTCTGGCCTCATCTTATGGGGACCTGTCTTCTGAGCGGGTTTATATGCGCTTGGAGAAGTTGACCTGTACAGAGCGCTTGACCGGTGAAATCTCAGAAACGCAAGTTGCCGGTTATGTGGTCGGTGAAGACGGCCGTGCGGGCATTAGAGGGGTTGTGGCCGACAGGGCTGGGCCTGTGTTGCGCGATAGCATGGTGGGTGGTTTCTTAAGCGGTGTGGGGCAGTTCTTTAGTCTTCAGCAGCAAAAGACAGACTTTCCAGCATCTCCCTTTGCTCAAGCGCCAGCTTTTGCCCCTGGGCAGATGCTTACAGCGGGAGCTGCATCGGGGGTGTCGAAAGCGCTCGATAAGTATGCGGATTTTTACATCAAACGTTTAGAGCAGCTGCAGCCAGTGTTGCAAGTGGCGGCTGGTCGTCAGGTGGATATCGTCTTTACGGAAGGGACACAGTTTGGCGACACTAGCGTTCGTCAAACCATAACCAAGATCCGTAATCAATCTCGTCAGAAAACCATTCAGAGTTTGGAGGAAAGTCAGGACAACAGTGACTGGCTGCCTTCTGTTAACAAGCAGGGAGAATAATCATGAAGAGAAGTTGTTTCATTGTGGGGCTGGTGCTTTCAGGATGCTCTAGTTATTCGGAGACCTTTGATTGTCCTGCGGGACAAGGTGTGGGCTGTAAGTCTTTGAGCAAAGTCAATCAGATGGTTGAAAAAGGTGATCTGCCTCATAAGGAATTGGATGACACTGTCGAAAGTGATGTCATTAGGCCAAGGCTTATAAAGATAGATCAGGCTGCGCCATTGCATCTGAATGCCAATATTATGGGAGCTCCCATCATGTATGCGAACGCGCCTAAAACTAGTCGTATTTGGTTTGCTGGGTATAAAGATACGCGCGGTAATTATCACGGGGCTCATTTTGTAGAACCTGCCTTTAAAAGCCATGAGGGTTGATCGTTATGCTCAAACATCTTGCATCATTCGGACAAAAACTTGCCGGAGCACTGAACGAGAGGACCAATTATGGGGTGGCTGAGGATTCACCTTTTTTGAATCAGGTGAATGAGTATTTTGAGCATTTTCCCTTAAGTAGTCTGCTGCCCTATCGTTGTTTTGATACAGCCAAAGGGCTTTTCTATAATGAGAACAGCACGGGGTTTGTATTTGAGACATACCCCATGGTGGGCTGCTCTGAGGAGATGCAACGGGAGATTAGTGGGCTTTTTCAGACTATGTTGCCGGAGGGGTCATTCATTCAGTTTACGTTATGGGCTGATCCTCGCATTGGTGGTGTTTTAAACTATTGGGAAGCGGCTAGGCTTCGGCAAGGAGGAGTGTTTGCTAAGCTGGCCACTCGTCGGGTTGAGCATTTAAGCCAAATGGTATTTGACAAAGATGCTGCTCAAACTTTACGGGACTATCGCTGTATCGTTTCTTACTCGCAAGCCGGCAGTCCTGAAAATCCCGTTGATGAACAGAAGATACTTCAGCTTAAGGAGCAGATTAAGACGGCTCTGACGACGTTGGGCATGCCCGTTAAATGTTGGGACGCGGATGATCTGATCAATACCTTGGATGGGATACTCAATTTTACCAAGACCACACAGCCATCGAATCTAAAGTGGAATCCCTACCAAAGTCTTGAAACGCAAATCCCTGTTCCAGGTAATAGTCTGCAGATTAGCAGGGACCATATTTCTTTGAATGAGGGTGAATCATTGATTCGTACCTATTCGGTTCGTCGTGAGCCTGATTACTGGTCATTGCATGCTATGGGTGATTTGATCGGCGATGCTATGCGGGATCTGTTGCAGATTCCTTGTCCATTCATGATTCATTATGGCATCCATATCTGCAATCAAGAAAAGACCAAGATGCGGGTGCAATCCCGGGAGTCTTGGGTTGAAAACCAAGCGCGCTCGAAGATTGGTAAACGTATTCCTATTTTAGTCAAGCAAGCCCGAGAGCTAGACTTTGTTCGTCATCAACAGGGTAAGGGCGAGCGGTTTGTGCAGACTAGCTTTATGGTCACTTTGTTTTGCACCCAGCATAGTTTTGCTCATGCGGATCAGGTGTTGAATAACCTCTATCGGAATAAGCAGTGGCAGCTTCAAGCTAATGGTTACATCCATCTGCCAGCATTTTTGTCCTCACTACCTATGAATTGGGGTGAGGGCATATCCAAAGATCTTTATGCCTTTCAACGACTCAAGACCACTTTGAGTACGGAATCAGCCAATCTGTTGCCTCTTCAGGCCGAATGGAAGGGTACATCGTCACCTGGAATGCTGCTGGTGGGACGGCGAGGTCAAGTGATGACCTGGAGTCCCTTTGATAACCAAGAGGGTAACTACAATGTGGCCGTGGTCGGTAAATCGGGCTCGGGTAAGTCTGTGTTCATGCAAGAGCTGGTTGCTAGCAACTTAGGCCAAGGAGGCCAAGTGTTCGTGCTCGATGTGGGCCGCTCTTTTGAGAAAACAGCCAAGCTATTGGGCGGCGAGTATATCGAATTTACCTCGCGTTCGAATATCTGCATAAACCCTTTTAGCTCGATTCCCACGGCTGATGCCGCAGAAGCAGAAGATGCGTTAGCGATGCTTAAACCAATCGTCTCATTGATGGCCGCGCCTCGTGAGGGCACAGGAGATCTTGAAAACTCCTACATTGAGCAGGCCATCAAAAAAGCATGGCGTCAAGAAGGTGTCAATGCCTCGATAACCACCATCGAAAAGAATTTGCTGAGCCAGAAATCGCGGATCGCAAAAGACTTGGGTAAAAAGCTGTTTCCTTATACTAAGGAAGGCAACTATGCCCGTTATTTTGACGGCCCTGCTAATATCGACCTGAGCGCCCCTATGGTAGTCGTAGAGCTTGAGGAGCTCAAGGAAAAGAAAGACTTGCAGGAAGTCATTGTACAGATGGTCATTGCCCAGATTACCAACAAGCTATACCTGGGTGACCGTAAGACGCCTACCCATGTGGTCTTAGACGAGGCTTGGGACATGTTGCGGGGCAAACAATCCGGTGAGTTCATTGAAACCGCTGCCAGGCGTCTTCGTAAATACCGCGGTTCTTTGGTGGTGGGTACGCAGACAGTCAATGACTTCTATGCAACCCCTGCCGCTCAGGCTGCTTTTGAGAACTCCGACTGGATGTGTTTGTTGGCGCAAAAGTCTGAGTCTATTCGCCAGCTCAAGAAATCAAGTCGTATATCTATGGATCCTGCCATGGAAGAGATGCTGAGCTCCATTAAAACCAAGCAAGGGCAGTATGCAGAAGTGATGGTCTATGGATCGCATGGCTATGCTATTGGAAGGCTTCTCTTAGATCCGTATTCATTGATTTTGTATTCCACCAAGCCGGAAGAATTTGCAGCTGTGCAGCAGCTGGTAGATGGCGGGGCTGAGTTAGCTGATGCTATTGAAACTGTTTCCTTAAGGAGGAGAGCATGAGATTGGGATCCCCCAACCGTATCAGGCGTTTATGGAGAAGATGCTTTTGGATCAATCCATATTGGCTAAAGAAATTAGTTCTGGGTGGGGCGGCTGTGAGTCTTATTTGGGCCGCAGTTTCTCACACCAAGATTTATTTTAACCGCACGGATAGTTCTCCCTATCAGGCTTTTGTTTGTGCGGATTTTCTGCGGGTCAGTCATGGAGACTACGTCAGTATCGAAGGACATCAGGCAGATTATTTTAGTGGACTTCATTACACCAAAAAGATTGCCGGCCTGCCAGGAGATGTTATCGAGGTTAAAGATGAGCAGTTGTACGTTGGAGGGCGATTGATTGGACCTCTGCTCTCAGAAACCACCCAAGGGTTGCCGCTCAGTCCGTTGGCGATTAATAAGGTACCCGATGATTCAGTCTTTGTCGCTGGCGACCATTCACGTTCGTTTGATTCTCGTTATCAGGAGTTTGGTCTGGTGAAGGCTGCGCATATCAGGGGCCGTTGCTTTGGAATAGGCAAGCGAAAGGTTGAGCAGCTATGAAGTTGTCTATGAACTTTTCAATGGCGTGTATCTACTTGTTAGCCCAACTCGAGCTATGCAGCCAAACAGAAGCTAAAGACTTCGGCACCTTCGGTCATACCTACCCCATCGAGGAGCCAGACCTGCTGCAAGAAATTCAAAGCAAACTACAGAACTTGGAGGATACGGGCATGATAAAACAGCACCAAAACGAGATTGTAGAAAAAACCAAACACTCGGTTGCGAACCCTCCAGCAGTGAAAGGGATCTCACGCGCGGTCCAAGATCGCACGTTTCTCTATGATCCTTCCATTGTTGTGCCCTACGACCTCAAGGATCTTGAAGGGCGGATATTCCAAAAAGCAGGCAGAAGGGTTAACCCATTAGGGCAGACACCCCTTCGCTGCAAACTGGTTTTTATCCAGGGTGATGATGAGTCTCAGGTGAATTGGGTACAAGAAACTTTTTTCGACCAAGATATCAAAGTGAAGGTCATCCTGGTTTCAGGGGGTCCTGTCGCGTTGATGGATTTCTGGGAGAAGCCCGTGTTCTCTGACCAGGGTGGCGTGATTACGACCAAACTTGGTATCAGGTCAGTCCCTGCTGTTGTGGAGCAAGAGGGATCAAAACTTAAGATTTCCGAGATTCATTTGCAGGAGGTCTCAAAATGAGAATGATCCTCATCTTGGTGTACCTACTGACCGTGCAATTTACAGGAGTAACCTGCGTTCAAGCAGCTTGTACTGGAAAGTTAGTCAACCCTTTCACTGACATCTGCTGGAAATGCATATTTCCCCTGACAGTTGCAGGAGTGCAAGTGATGAGTGGCGAGGATACGCCCAATGTTTCTACGCCCCTTTGTTATTGCAAGGACCCACCCCGGATTGGTATTCCCATCAGTTTCTGGGAGCCGGTTCGTATGGTGGATGTTACTCGAACACCATTCTGCATGGTCAACCTAGGTGGCGTCGTGATGGGCCCTAATAAAGGCGTGGTAGGTAAAGGTAGCAACTCTCACACGAGCAAGGGCCACGGCAAGCACAGCTTCTATCAGGTGCATATGTATTTATACCCGGCGATCTATTGGTTGGAAGTCTTGACAGATTTTGCATGCCTGGAAAAGGCACAGCCAGATATCTTTTACGTCACCGAGCTCGATCCTTTATGGAACGACGATGAGCTCAGTTTTATCATCAACCCTGAAGCAGCCTTGTTTGCCAACCCCATCGCCCAGGCAGCCTGCGCAGCGGATTGCCTGATGGCCACAGCTGGATTTGGCAGCGACGCATTATTCTGGTGTGGCGGTTGTCAGGGCTCCATGTACCCATTTACGGGCAATGTGGGCTCTCATAGTAGTGGCGTGCAAGCCAGCTTGCTGTTAGTTGAAAGAATGCTAGCCAAATTGCACCGACAGGGTCTGGCTTTTGGCTATATGGGAGCTCCCGGACTGTGCAGCAAGTATCCCATGCCGATCATCCGCAAGTCCCAATATAAAACTCAGATGACTTATCCTATTCCCACAACAGTTCAAGGCTGTCATCCGCTCGGGCGTAGTGATTCTCTGTGGTCGGCAGGGCATCAGTTTCCCTATAAGGGCGAGGATTTTGGTTATCTAATCTGGAGAAAACGTCAATGCTGTTTGCTTTAGTTTGCGTAGTTACTTTCATGGCTTTTACGGGCCCGGTTTCGGCTAAAGAGACTGATTTGTCTTGGGTTCAGGACATCTTGAAAGCCAAGGAAGCCAACAAAGATAAGAACCGACAACTAGCTTACGACATAGTCCAAGGAATCTCGGGTGATGAGCCTGAGACAGGTCTTCCTTCCTCTCAAAAAGCCTGCAGATCCACGGTAGCCAACCTGGAACAAAACTCAGCAGAAGATCGTTATCCTTCGTTGCTAGTGTTTGTTTCATTCTCCATGCCCATGGAAGCGTTAAAGGCACTTGGCCAGCAAACAAACAAAACCGGTGGCAAGATTGTCTTCAGGGGTCTGGTTGGTGGCAGCTTTCCTAAAACATCTGAGAAAATGCGAGAGCTAGGTGTGGATGCATTGGTAGATCCAACTTTGTTTGAGGGGTTTGGCATTAAGGCGGTGCCTGCTTTTGTCATGCTTGACAGGCCCATGCAGGACGTGGATGAGAAACCCGCTTACGACCAGATGACTGGCCATGTCTCTCTTCACCATGCGTTGGAGACTTTCGTCAAGGGCGGAAACGCGAAAGCCTCAGAATTGCTTTTAAATCTAAAAGGAGGCCGCAAATGATCTATCTAAGCTATTTGCGCAAATTGGGACATCTGAAATACCTTATCTTCGCACTGCCCTTACTTTTAATATCACCCCATGCTTGTGCAGATCAAAAGACAGAGCACAAGGAGGGCAAGGTATTTGCCAAAAAGCAGGCCGTTATCCAGAGGCAAGCTGTAAAATCATTCGAGCTAAAGGACGTTCCAGGCTTTAAAACAGACAAGCCGCCAGAGGCGGACATGAGCGTTGCCCAATTGGATGCCAGAAAAGAAAGCGTTCTTGAATCCAACAAAAATGCCAGCTTTCTCGCAAAGACCATCAATGAAAAACCCTACATCAAGATTGACCCTGTCAATGATGCCGCTTTCAAACGGGCGAATAATGCGGCCGCCAATCCCACACAGACCATTAACCAGGACCCGTCGGATGACATGGTTCAGGATTTAAACGCGGAAGTAACACGCCACACCTGCGAAGAATCCAAAGAAGCATCAAGTTACGTCTGTGCGCAAACACGGCTTATTGAAATAGATGTGCCGACGACAAAGACTCATATTGTGTCATTGAAGGTTAAATCCTGGCGTTGGCGGCATGGCTTGGGTCGTAATGTTATTACGGGTCAGAAACTGGATGATTCTTATGTATCCAGTAGGAACAGGTTTGAAGCTTCCACTACTTTGTTGAACCCTTTGCCGCAGGAATTTCATAATCGGGTTGAGCGGGTAAAACTGCTCAAGGGAAAAAGACGCGTATCCCTTGCCAGCAATGGCGATTTAAAGATCGATACCTACAAGCAGGACAAAGAAAAGATCAATCTAGATTACACCCTAGACGTGGAGATCACCTATCGGCCCATCGTCCAGAACGGTGATATAAGCGAGCATATTTCAGATAGCTGCGGACCGCTGAAAGCAAAGGCCGAGCAGGGTTTCTGCAAGTTTATTAAAGAAGTGATTGTAGACGGAGCCGGCCCCAAAGACTTTAACGATCACGCCATTACTCGGCCTTGGTGGAAGAAGGAAAGTACCTACCAATGCCATTATCCCAGTTTAAACAACTGCGGACCCTATCGCCAGAAGGGCTGCGACCAGGTGGGTAGCACATGCAAGACTATGGTGGGCGACATTTGTGCAGTCTCCGAGCAAACGTTCGTTTGCAGACCTCTAACCAAAAAGGTGCCAGACGGCACCACAGCAAACCATGCCGCGCCATTTTGTATGAATGGAAACTGCTCAGAACCACAAGTCGTTGCCAACAAAGACATGATGGCAGCCATTTCCCGTTTATCGGTTCTCAATGAGGCTCAAGGTGAAATCAACAAGGACAATTTGTTTGTGTTCAAAGGTTGTTCTAATACATGCCGTCACTATATCGCCAGCTTTAAAAACTGCTGTGGCACAGGCAAAGGCTGGGGTAAAAGCATAGGTTTTGGTGGCTGCAAGCCGGAAGAAAAACAACTAGAAGATAGCCGCTCCAAAGGCTTGTGCCGCAAGATTGGTACCTATTGTTCCAAGGATAGCATCTTGGGGTGCCTCAAAGAAAAGACCACCTTCTGCTGCTTTCCGACCAAGATCGCCAAAGTATTTCATGAACAAGGCCGAAAGCAATTGGGAATAGGCTGGGGGAGCAAAGAAAAGCCCGACTGCAGGGGCTTTACCATCGAGGAGCTTTCCAGGTTGGATTTCAGCAAGCTAGATCTGAGCGAGCTCTATAAGGACATTGCCAAAACCATGAAGAAACCCAATTTAGCAGGCATCAAGCGTGGCCTCCAAAATCGAGTTGAGGTTATGGTGCTGGACAGCAATAAGGAGGCGAAGATCTGATGATCCTCTTAGTGGACTTTATAAACTTCTTTCCTGTGGCCAACCGCCAATATATGGATGATCAATTTGCTATCCTGAATTTCACAGAGGATTCTATAATCTCCAACACGATATCTCCACATGCCGCTTTGGTTGCCTTGAAGGGCCTTGCCAGTGGATCTTGGATGACAGCTGCCCTCACTCAACGTATCAAGGAAATCAAAAATCTGCTTCTGGACAGGTCGATCCAGCTTCTTCAGTTCTTTGAACGCTCGAGGCTTAAACTCAACAATCCACTTCTCAGTCATTTAGGAAACCAAGCTGCTTTTTGGCTTCCTCTAGGGAGATATTTGGTCCCTTTTCCTCAAGACGGGAAAGAGCGAGCAAATAGTCCTCGTATTCGTCCAGGAAATTCTCAAGGGCGTGTTCAACATAGTAGCTTTTCGAACGATTGGTTTTCTCGGCCAGATCAGCAAGCCTACGTTCAATCATTTCAGGGAGTCTTACAGAAAGCATGATACATCTCCATCAATCTAACTTATATCATAAATATATCACATCTCTGACATGTATTACAAGTATTATGTGCTTATCATATTGTCTTTCCGTGCTGATTTCGCAGGCTCAGGCTGGATTCTTCGACCATAAAGCAGAGGGCTGGCATTGGTATGAGGATTCTAAAAAGAAGAAGGATAAAGAGGAGGGGCCTCAGAAAGTGGCTAGCCAACCTGATCTTCAAGATCCTAAAGCTCTTCTGGAAGATTTTAAACTTGAAGTGTCCCGAGTTAAAGCTAAGGCGTTAATGGACCCTACCTATGAAAACATCAAGGCTTATATGGTCATTCAAAAAGAAATGATGGGCAAGGCCAGCCGGTTTGCGGCCAGGTGGAAGGAGGTGCTTTATACAACGCCGGAGCTGGACTACACCGTTAAGCACCCAACATCTCAAGCGGCTCGCCATATCTACTTGGATCTGGAAAAGCAGCAAATGGATAGGGCCATCCAAGGTCTCTCTAAAACCCATGGGCTGTTTTTCTTCTACTCAGGTTCTTGCACCTATTGCCATAAGTTTGCACCGATCGTGAAGGCGTTTGCGCAAAAGTACGGCTGGGAAGTCCTGCCCATTAGCATTGATGGCGCTGCCTTGCCAGAGTTTCCGAACTTTAAGCCAGACAATGGCACAGCTCAGGCTTTGGGCGTGCAAGTACTTCCCTCCCTATTGGCTGTCGAGCCAACAGCCGGTCAGGTCATTCCCTTAAGCTATGGCTTTAGCACCCATGACCAAATCGAAGATCGCATTCGTGTGCTTTTAATCAACAGGAGACCATCATGATTCTGCGCTATTTAATTATTCTCTGCCTTGTGGCGATGCCTGCACATGCTGATGTAGGCAAAAATCTCACCACTTTCTTTAACAAGCTAGGCGGTGCCTCCAATATCAGCAAGCCTGGCGCTTACGAGGATCAGCAGGCTGGCTTTTACACGGGCGGTAACATCTTTGCTCGCAACCAGGTGTATAACAGCCAACTGGCCACCATTCAATTGCCGAGCTATCGTGCAGGCTGTGGCGGCGTGGATATGTTCATGGGGGCGTTTTCTCATATCAGCTCTGATAAGTTGACCGAAAGCCTCAAAGCTATCGGCTCTAACGCCGGGTCATTTGCGATGATGATTGCGCTGGAAGAGATGAGCCCCATTGTAAAAAATACCATGACTGAGCTTAATGACTGGGCCCAGAAGATTAACTCGGCTAACGTCAACTCTTGCGAAATAGCGGCAACAGCTCTGGGGTCCGTCTGGCCTAGAGCTGAGCATGCCAAAGGTCATATGTGCAAAATGATCGGCACCGAAGGCACTTATGGAAAATTCTCTGACTACGCAGCGGCCCGCCAAGGCTGCGGCGCCGGGGGAAAGCGCAATGACGTCATGAAGGAAGCAGAAAAAGATCCCCGTTTTAAAAGCATGCTCGGCACAGAATTTAATCTGGCTTGGAAAGCCATTCAAGAAAACAAGTTTTTAAGCCAAGACCTTAAGATGGCTGAGTTTTTCATGTCTATTTCCGGAACCATCATCTCCAACAAGGAATCCAATGATGATTTTAAGCTCCACAGTTTTGCCTCCCTTGCCAACGACAACAACCTGTTAGGAGCATTGCTGCATGGCGGCAAGGTAGAAATATACAAATGCACGGATAACAGCGGCAATGCCAACAAATGCCTCAAGGTGGTCAAAAGCGAAATCATCATCAAAGCCGAAGAATCCCTCATTGGTCAGGTCAGAAAAGTCCTGGAGTCGATTCAAAACAAAATTTACAACGATGTAGCATTATCACCAGCTGAAATAGCATTCCTCAACTCAACCCGCCTGCCGTTCTACAAGATCATTAATGTCTCCACCGCCTTTCGTCGAGGCTCTTCGGGTGGAAGCACATCGCCCGTAGACATCCTTGATTACGCAGAACTGGGAGCTGTGGACATTCTCTTTCAGTACCTGAGCGAGATCTTAGACGTTATCAACGAAAGCGCCGACCACATCCGCAGCGCCCAAGTCGATGACACCCAGATCAATGCGTTCCTCAAGTCCTTAGGCCAGGTCCGCAAACGCATCATGGACAAACGTATGGGCAGCTTTAAAGAAATCGAGCAGGTCATCAATATGGTCAAGAAAACTGAACTATTGGAAAAGACGTTGCTTACCAAGATGGGATCCCTCCCTGAAGAAGGAGTTTAAGATGGAAGTATCAATCATCACCTATGGCGCCGGTGAAGTCCTGGACACGACCTTCAATGCTATTGCCTCTTTGATGAACTCAAAGACTGGATCCCTGTATCAACCCCTGGTAAGATTCTCGCTCTTGTTGGGCCTGATGTGGGCAGTTGTGTCCATCATATATGGCAATCACTCTCAACTGCTTACCAGCTGGTTTATTCCGTTCAACTTGATGTTGTATCTGTTCTTCATCCCTACGACGACGGTTAAAATCCATGATTCTGTCACAGGCTTTAATTACAGTGTGGACAATGTTCCCTGGGGATTAGGATCGGTGGCAGGCCTTGTCAGCCAAATAGGAGATCGCATGACCCGTGAGATCGAGAAAACCTTCTCGCTGCCCGATGATTTGAAATACCACAAAACCGGTGCGGTAATGGCGTCCAATCTAATCGCCAATGCTCATAATTTCCATATTACCAACTCTGAGCTCACCGAAACCATGCGGTCATTTGTGAATCAATGTGTTGTCTATGATGCTCTGATGGGCCAGAAGTACACCCTGGATGAGCTCAAATCATCAGGTGATATCTGGGGGCTGGTTTCCAAGAACGCCTCACCCGCACGGGCATTTGTTTTTAAAGCACCGGGCAGGGGCCAAAGGCCAGAAATTCTCACCTGCGCCCAAGGAGTTACAAGACTCAAACCCTATCTGGAAACTAACGTTGAAAACGCTTTCCAGTTCTTTGGAAGAAAGATATTCGGTAAAGGCGATGAAAAACGTTCAGCCGCAGGAGGCAGCGCCAACGCACAAGCCCCAGCAACAGTAACTGCCAGCAACACCAAACTGGGCCAACAGCTTAAAACCTATCTTCCAGGCGCCATGAACTACATGACCAACATGTCCAACACGGCCAATGACTATATGATGCAACAGATGATGATCCACTCAGTGGTAGACGGTATCGAATCCCAATCCACAGCCCTAGGCAACGCCCCCAACTTCGCCGTACGCAGAGCCTATCTGCACCAAAGAGCCAACGAAGAGAACATAGCCGGCATCGCCGCCCAAAAGCTCATCGCCATGAAGAACGTAATGGAGGCCTTGATCTATGTAGCCTTCATCTTTCTACTTCCCCTAGCCATCCTCCCCATGGGCTGGAGGTACATCGGCAAATGGGTAGGCCTGGTCATGTGGATCCAGCTCTGGCCACCCCTCTATGCAGTCCTTAACTTTATAATGAACCTATCAGTTAGAGCAAAAGGCATAGGCCTAGTAGCCCCAGACGGCACCGGCATTACCATAGCCAACTCCGTAGGTTTCGCCAACCTACACGCTGACATGGCAGCCCAAGCTGGCTTCATGAGCCTAGCCGTAGGCTCCCTAGCCTACGCCCTAGTAAAAGGTGGCGCCGGCAGCTTCGTACACCTAGCCTCCCACATGGCCGGCCCAGCCACCTCAGCCTCGGCACGAGCATCTGAAGATATGATGAGCGGTAATTATAGCTTCGGCAACGTCAGCCAAGGTACTATGCAGGCTAATAATGCGACGTTTGGCCAGCAGAATTTCTCACCGGCATACGCTTCCGGCTCCTTCGCCCAAAACGACGGTGTGGTCAGCAGAACCACTTCCGCCGATGGAGGTCATATCATAAGCGTCGCCAATTCGAGCCTGCGATCCAGCCTCAACATGGGCGAAACCATGTCCAATAGCTACACCGAACAAGCAACACAAGCTACTCAAGTGGCCGAAAGCCAGATGATAGCTTCTGCAAAGTCCATGGCCGATCATAACCGTCAGGTGATGGATTTAAGTACTCAGCAATCGAAGGCTATCTCTGGATCAGAAAACTTCTCTAATGGCCTGACATCAAGTCATAACGAGGCTTTTACTCAACTTGACGGGCTGGTAGATAGCTTTGCTACAGAGAAGCAAATCACCAAGGAACATTCTGCACAATTGCTGGCAAATGCTTCAGCAAGTGCGGAGACAGGTGTGGGATTTCAGTTTTTTGGTACCGGTGCAAGCGCAAAAGCAAGCCTTACTACATCAGCTATCAATAGCGTTAATGCACATGATAGAGATAATATGTCCGCAGCTCAAAACTTTTCAAAACAACACAATTTCCAAGATGCGCTTAATAAAGCTGCACAGGCCTCCCAGGACTCACGGTTTACGGAATCCAGCAACGAAGCTAAGAATCTTTCATCAAGCATTGGTGCATCGCTAGAGAAATCCCATCAGTTCAGGGACGAAGCCTCAGCAAGCTTACAGAAATCGCAATCCTATTCCAAAATGGCAAGCTGGAGTAAACAAAACTCTGCGAGTATAAACGCAAGCTTGAATCAGGACTATGTTAATTGGTTGCCACAGCAAGGATTGCCCAACTCAACAGGCCCTATGGGGCAAGCTGAAGCTGAAACAATTATGTCATCTCGCCCTGAACTCGAGACTCTATATCAGCAAAGATTCATGGAACAACAAATGAGACGGCTTCCTAGTTACATGGAGTCCCCTGGATTGCCAGCATCTGTGGATCAGGTAGAGAATTCTTTTGCTGCAGAAAAGTCTTCTATTCATAACAATGTGGGAGATGGCTCAATGCACGATCTAGCGAAGCATGCTGCAAATGAAGGTCTGGGGGCGAACTTCGAAGTTAATACGAAGACCAAAGATGCCACCATCGATAGGCTAAATGACATTCAAGATCAGATGATGACACAAAGCGAACAGCTGGAAAGAATGGGCAAAGAAAGGGAGGGAGGAATCAGAAAAGTGATCAAGGGCTAATTGCTCTGATTACCCTTCTTTTAAAAGGCCAAATTATGCGTTTGGGTCAATAGGCCCGTATGTGAATCCAGTCGCCTGTCCAGCCGCATACATGTTAACGCTTACGCCGCCTGCTGTTGCTCGACCAGGAACATAAAACCGATCATCCTTGACAAAAGCAGGTGGGTATTTGTTTTTGATATCTATTTTAGAAAGAGCGATTCCTACCCCAGTGGCGGCAAGAAAACCTATGCAGAATGCCGCCTGAAGCCACTCTGGAACCACAAATAAGCTAACAATGCTGACGAGCACACCAACACCCAGGCTTACCAGACGGATTCTTCTACGACTAGCAGAATAATCGTCAAGCTGTTCAGGGGTTGCCTCATTCTCAGCCAACAATTTCTCATGATCAACGAAGTCTGAGCTTTTTATACCTTTGGTGTAATATAGGTAATGGTCCATTGCTGTAGCAATGATTAAATATAACGCCACTACAAAGATATGAATTTGAAAGAAGATCGCGATAAGGATGAAAGCCATAAAGCTGATAATCGCCGAGGAAAGTACGATTAATCTTCTTACGTGAAGCGGATTGTGTGACCCTGGTTTTTCTAAAGTGTTGAGCATTTGTTGTGCCTCTCAATTTTGTTTTATTATAACAGATCTGGTACAGAGAATCAAACTCGCGAGTATGTCAGGCTGGTGGCATTAAGTGATACTAAATATCTTCCCAGAAACCTGAACACAAGCCGAGTTTTGGTACAGTAGCTATTGGGAGTACTTTTGGGATGCTGCCAAGAGGCCCAACGCTAGATCCAATCGTAGCACCGGTGTCCTTACTTTTGCCTGTTCCAATAGCACCTGAATTAGGGATATCTGAATTTTTATAAATGACCTGTCTTTTTCATGCTTTTTATGTTAAAAGTATATTGGTGTTATTGATAAAATAAGAATCCATAACCAAATGTGAATTATAGTTATGGTATATGTAATAATGGAGAAAGTTTATGAACAAACTTATCACTTTAATGATGGTTGGCATTCTGCTTACTTCAGCACATGCTGCGAATAGTAATCCAAAAGTTGAGCCTGAGGTATCCACAATGGAGGAATTTGTACAAATGCATAGTGAACAGGCAGAAAATGTAAACGTGTTATTTAAAGCACACAAATTCCATAATCTTCCTGCCAAGCCCATTACTAGTAAAAGCCTCAAACATCAGAGCGATGACTGCCTAATAAGTGGGGTTAGTTTTATGGATAATGAAGATACTTATATAGGTGTGCTAAATAACTTTATAAGTTTTTTGTTGCATACGGAGAGGTTGCCTGAAGAGGACTTTAATTTTGTAAAAGAAGCAGCAGAAACTTTTAAAAATTGCGGCAGCGGAGCAAATTTGTATATTACGCCTGATGTTGCTTTGAAATTGGACCAAATACACCTTAAACTAAAAGAAATTATTGGCAAATTCAAAGGAAAAGATGAGGATAGAAAGGTATTTGATACCGCTCTTGGGCTGTTAATGAGAGAAGCTGACGTGGCCAAAAGCAATTACAAAACCAAAGGGGAATAAGACCACAAAACACTTTCCAGCAAAGTCTTTGGTTTTATTTTAGCCTTTATTCTTTAGCATACCACAACCATGTGGAATCACATTCTATAGCGATTCCCTATATTATTTAATCTATAAAAACCCTTAGAAGCGGATATTTTGTCAAATCAAATAACACATCCTGCCCAAAATCATATTCTCCCAAAGCAAGCCATCGCAAGTTTGAGCACCTAGAGACAAGGGTCTGCAAGCCTTCCCCTGTGATTTCAAAGCAGTGAACAAGACTAAGACCAGTCAAGTATGGGCTGTTTTTGCCTAGGGCATTTAGGGTTGCATCTGTGATCTTACAGCCATCAATAACTAACTGTGTTATGTTTGGGCAGTTTTTAGAGATGTCAACGACGCCCACATCAGTAATATCATAGTTAAAACATACATCAAGAGAAATTAAATTTCCACAGCCATGAGCAATCGACATCACGCCCCTATCTGTGATATTCCGACAAAAAGACAGCCTTAAGTCAGCCAGTTCTGGACAGTTTTTGGAGATGGAAATAAGGGCAGCATCAGTAATTCTGGAGCCATATAAGTATATTGATTTCAACTTTGGGCATTTATTGACTATTAAATTTATAAGATCATCGGTTACCAGCTCATCGTAGCTACTTAAATCAAGCTTTTCTGAACTGGATATTAACCTACTTATTTTTCTACGCAAGCTGTTGATTTTCTTTGTACGGAAATTATTTAAGTCAAACATCCAACACACTCCTTGCAATCTTCTATCTGTATTATAACAGGCCTAGTATTAGATGTATATGCAGATAATAATCAGTAATTAATCATTTATGATCAGTCATGATGCGGCCTTTTTAGGAAGTTCCGATATCATGCGTTATTGAAATTTGGGGTTGTTTCTGATCAATTTTTGTTGATTTGAAAAAGGGGCTCATTTTTCCCCTTTATGCTATATACCAAATCTGCCTGAATTAGGGGCTCGTTACACTTTGGCTCGTCATCGTTTCATATACTCCTACATAAACCTCTATCCTAACTAATTCTTAACCTCGTCGTGATACCTTATTCTTCAGAAAACTAGCTTTATTCACAAAACGAAGGGTTACAGAAAAATGCAAACCTTAATCAGATTGTATTCAATTACTCTTATCCAAGCACTTTTATTGTCTTCACTGGCATTGGCTGCCGATATAGCGGTAAACGGAGAGGATCTAGATAGATTCAAAACGGTCGATTATAAGGATCTTCTTAAAAAAGCCGAGGCAGGGGATATAGATGCTCAGGCTAGTTTGGGCATTAGGTATTGGCATGGCAAAGGCACTGATAAAGATATCGATAAGGCACTAGAATGGCTAAACAAGGCGGCAAGAGGTGGTTCTGCTGTTGCAGAGCTCAGGCTCGGTGCTATTTATTATCATGGCAAAATAGGCACTGAAAAGGATTATATTCAAGCCTTAAAGTGGTATAAATTAGCCGCTGAGAAAGGCAATCTCGTAGCCCAGGTTCAGCTTGGTGAGATGTATGAGCGTGGAGAGGGTGTAGGCAAGGATTACGTTAAGGCATTCCAATGGTTCAAAAAAGCTGCAGACATGGGGAGCGCATATGGACAGTACGCAGTGGGCCACAGCTATTATTATGGTCGTGGTGTAAAGAAAGACCTTGCACAAGCATTCAAGTGGTTCAAGAAGGCTGCGAAGCAAGGTAACCTACCGGCACAGTTTGAACTGGGTACAATGTATTACCGCGGACTGGTGACCAAACAGGACCATGCGCAGGCATACAAATGGTTCAAAAAAGCAGCTGTGCAGCTTAAGCAAATTCCTCAACCAAACCCATGGGCCGCAACTAAATTAGCAGGCTTGTATTACACGGGCCAAGGAGTTCCAAAAAACTATAGCCAGGCATTCAGATTGTATCAAATAGCTGCGGATCAGGGGGATGCGGCTGCACAAACCGGCCTTGGTTGGATGTATTACAAAGGCGTCTGGGTTGACAAGGATTTTAACAAAGCAGCGGAGCTGTTTCAGAAAGCTGCAGACCAGGGTCACTCATCTGCTCAAGGCAAACTCGGTCAAATGTATCTTGATGGTGAGGGTGTAGACCAAGACTACGGTATGGCATTTAAACTTTTTCAGCAATCTCTAAAAAATGGTAATAAATTTGCGCTTAAAAAGCTTGGCGATATGTACATGCTAGGACAGGGGGTAGCTCAGAACTCAGGCGAGGCAGTCAGATATTATGATCAAGCCCTACCCTTCTTAAAACAACGTGCGAAAACGGGGTATGAATTTGCGCAAAAAGATCTTGGTGACATGTACCTTAACGGCAGGGGCGTTAGACAAGACCGAGCCCAGGCCATGAAATGGTACAAGAAGGCTGCAGAGCAAGGGGATACACAAGCTCAAGAGGCGTTGGCGAAACTAGGGAAGGGTTCCCAGGGCTAAGCTAGCCTATAATGTACCAATACCATGAGTTTCCGGGACGTCTGAACCATGGGTTATAGGAAGTAATTCTATAACCCATGGGCAGCAAAGTCATATAATTAAGGGGTTTTTTGAGGCTGCTTTCAGACTAATCTCTGAGATGTGGAAGAAGGGCTCATAATTACCCCTGTATTCTACCTTCCTTCCTTTTTAATAATATGTCTTGCATTTTTCCTTCATCTGTTCATCGATGTAAGCACGATAGTCGATACCTTTGGCTTTTGCATCTTTAACCCATTGAAGAAAAAGAAGACGTTCATCGACAGCACGGACAAATTCTTGACATTGGCAAGTTTCCTTATCTTTAGGGTAAAACTTAGCTTCCAGTCCGTAGGGCGTCTTTTCATGCACTGCCTCCATTCGGCCAGGCAAAGCCTCTTTGACGCGGTTCAAGAGATCATCACAGAATTCAAATTCTTCCTGCATTATCAGCGCTTCGATCGTCAGCAAGACATAGTTGAAGGTATGGTGAAACCCAGAATTGGTTTCGTTTATCATCTGAAAATAAAGGGTTGCCATCGTCTTAACGAGATGTACATAGGCTTTTCTAAGCGTCTGCTTCCCATTATCTTCGCAGGATAAGAGTGCCCGAGCGGCATATCTATAGGGTTCGTTTATATTAGTCCATCGCCAGGCACGATCAGAAAAGTCCTTCATGTTGGCCATAATCGCGAGCGCTTTCAGTTCCATCTTCTGGGCTAAAAACAAAGCATGGTTGAACATACCACCGTGTTCGGCAGCTTTTCTTAACTTTTCGCTATTCTTTGCGTTTTCGATATTCGATTTATCCAGCACTTCTTCCTGGCGATGTTTGTTTCGGGCATTCACAAATTTAGGGATTATCCTAAGAGGAGAGTCAAGATCGAGATCCTTAATCACCTCTCTTTTCTCATCTGGCAGGGCTGTCGTATATTCGAAAGCCTTTTTGTCTGAAGCAAAAGGCGTTTTGTCTTCATGAATATAGTACTCCCCGGGAGTCATGACGACGTTATTTGTGAAATAAATCACATCTTTCTTTTCAGAAAATTGGACCTGCTTCTTGGGACTTACCTTTTGGACAGATTCCTGTCCTTTAGTTTGAACTGCCGCAGAACTCTTCAGAGGACCATCAAGATGTAGCTCAGTCTCGGAAGCAAAAGCAGTCGATGTATTCAAAGACGCCAGTGCGCATAACGTAATTAAAGATAACCTTTTCATAATAAACTCCTAGTCTATAAACTTAACAAAATTAACAAGGCGTTGCCTTCTTGATAATTATATAACATTGTTTTGCCGGTGAAGCAATACCGTAGAAATACGGTAGTATTAGGCATAATCTGTTTTGTAGCTATTAATTCTATTACTTATGGACGCAAGTCTTGCGAAAAATATAATGAACCCATACCTAACTCCCGTCGGTACTGCGCAGCTCCGGAATTTGAGGATGTATTTGATCAAATTAGGAGGCAGCGGACAAGAGGTGTCTTTTTACACCTTTTGTCGCGTACATCTCTTAATGCATATGCGCAAATGGCATAGACTTCTCTTCCATACCTTCGATAAAGGGATCAGCGAAATCATCTACATCTGTATCCTCAAGCTGCGTATCTCTAGTGAGTATAAACACCGGCGCAAGACCTGCGGCCATGCCAGCTGCACCCATAAGAGCTTTTTGATAAGAAGGTTGTGGGTAATAAGTTTCCATATAACCCAATTGTCTTTTAGAATATCTGCCTAGCAACTTGAATCCGCCATCCCGATGCGGTCTTACAAAACCATCAAAACCCAATACGGGCACCCGCATATATTCAGCAACTTCTCTAGCTGATTCTGCGCTATTGCAACTCACAAAGGCTATCGGCTGTCCGTTTTTGTATCCCTTTGTGTAGAGGTATTGCTCAAAAAGGATAGGATCAATGCTCCAACCAGAGTCAGTGCCCACTTCCGGCGATAATCTTCTCGCCCCCTCCCACACAACAGTAAAAGGACCTTTTGGATTAGGTTTCTTGCTCAAATTATCCAATCTCACGTCAACTTCATTAAGGAAGACAACTTTGTCCACTGTTACTTCACCCCATTTGCCATCTCTTGGTTTATCGACCAGAGGAACCCATCCATGCTTTTTGTATTGGTATTCATGCAGTTTATTCAAAACCGTATTTTTAACAGTTGCCCCATAGCCCTTAAGCTCGCGTTTGCTTGGAATCCAGACTGCACCTGAGTCATCTTTTAACAAGCTCCGTCCTTTGTTAGGAATCTCCAACGCTTCGATTTTGCGAACAAACTTCTTTACCAAGCCTTTATCGACGATCATGCCGCCATAAGACAAACCAAATTGAGTCCCATCAGGGTATTTCAGAAGAACATGTTTACCGCCATGCTTAACCTCAACACCGAACCCATTACCCACCTTGGCCAAATCGTCAACAGTCCAGTCACTGGCGGGGCTGTTCTTCATCTTGGCAAAAGTCTTGAGGGCTTTTTTACTAGGACCATTTCCATCAAAAGGCGATTTGCCTGCCCCCACATCATCCCGCAGAAGATTCCGAGCCAGATTTAAGAAGCTGAGCTTTGATGTCTTTCCATCTTGGTTATCGTTGATAGGACGACCTCGTTGAGGGACAAACATTCTAGATTCGCCCAACGCCTTAGGATCCATCACCTCATGCCCATTTACCTGTTTTGTAGAACCAATGGCTATTTTATTACTCCTTAAAATAATCATCTTTTCTGTAGGCGCAAAGACAGGGACATTCATCCTATTGGCCAGTTGCTGCGCAAATCCATCTGCCGTCTTGCCTGTGTTGCAGACGAACATATGGATTGGCGTGCCAGCGATATAGTCCGGGTTGTTAGCGAGGATTTTCGAGAATCCCTTAGCCTTCACCGGCTTCATGCCCCCTGGTGTGCGCACCAGGACTACATTCGCATTGCCGTGCGTAAAGACATTGAACGGTGCACTTGGATCAACAGTCCATTTTTGCTTGGCCGCGTCATAGCGGGGATCTTGGTGTATGGCGTAATCAGCGGAATACGTAGCTGAATTCCAGATACCCGCCTTGGGATTGTCGAGAAAACCCGTAACCCCTGAACCCGTGTTTCGATTGCGGATATCGATGATTTTTCTGAAAACAATGGTCGTGCCAGTAACCGCCTTCTTACCAAGTCCTTTTATGAGCGTTCCACTAGAAAGTGTTACCAAAGCCATGCCGACGTTTTTTCCTGAATAGAGAAAATCCTCAACTACATCCTGGTCGGTTTTTTCTCCTCTTGCGTAGGCTGAAAGTAATTTATAACCATCGTGTACCATCGGAGGAACATAACGCACAAAATGCGTTGGTGCTAAATTGCGACTTAAATCATTTGCGCTTTTCTCGTTACCGTAACTACAGGTATAAAAGTACAGACGATCAACCCAAGATAAATCGGGCGCCATAATAGCTTGCCTTGCCTGCTCAATACCTTCTGATGCTAAGATAATTCCTCTTTCAAGACGCTGTGCTGTTGCCGACTTGCCACCAAGACGACGTTCGACGCGAGTTTCCGCGGTCTGCTCGGCGTTATCCTCCAATATCAATGGCGCATTCTCGATGAAAGCTCTCGCCGCCTTCGGCAAACTAAAATGACCCAGCGGCGGCAGCGCATCATCAGCATCCGCCTCTTCCTTACCCTTGTCACTAGCCTGTTTTTTCGCCGCAGCTTTTTGTGTCGCAGCCTTCTTCTTCCGTTCAGCTAGTTTTTCTTCAGCAGCCTTGTCTTCCACATCGACCTTATCTTCGGGTGTTTTCATCCTGAGCGCAGGGCGGTCCTCGTCATCGGGTAATTCATCCAAGGTTTCTGGTTCAGTAACGGGTCCCTGAACCTGTATAACAGGAATGACAAGTACGAGGCCTTCGACAGGTTCAGGCGCGAGGAACTTCTCAGCTGCCAAACCCAAAGATTCATACGCTTGTTTTAGATTCTTCAGCGAAAAATCAATCCCCGTAACATTGACCTTATGATCGCCGACGCTATAGTTCAGGTGACCAAGCGCACCTATTCCGGATTCGGGAGCTCTTGCATTTTTACCCCTGCTTTCGTTGATCTCGTTACTCACGAGTGCTCCGGCAACCATAGCCATGGCTGTGGCTACTTGATTGTTCATGCCGGCAGCTTTGCCAATTTCTGTTGCTGCAGCACCCGCCGCCAGCACGGCTGCGTTTTTGCCAAAACTTTGTGCAAAGGTTTCCGCACTGGAGAAATCTTGTCCCTGCATGCCGATACCAAAGGAATGACTCTCCTTTACATCGAATATCTTGGTATAGTTCACATGTTTCGCTTGGGCTGCCAACAACGGATCCAGCTCTGTGTCAGTCACATTGAGATGACCAATACTAAAGCTATCATCAAAGCCAGCGGCTGCGAATATACCTGCATGCGGGTTGACTTGTTTCATATGGGATGAGCCAACGTTAAAGCTAAATCCTCCCGATGGGTTGCTTATACCACTCATGAAATTGCTGCTCAGGTTTACACTAAAACCCGATTGCTTGCTGTGGAACTCATCCTGCAGGGTCACCACATCCACTCGGCCGACTTTACCGTGGATCTTATTGCAGTTGATGGCGCCACCATGAAGACCAAGATGCTCCATGACACCAAGGTAGACTTGAGGTCCATTCAGTTGAGCATATTGATGGCTAACCCCATGGCTGCTGGCTTTATTCATACCGAAATTGACTGAGCCTGTGTATGTCCATGGGTTATAACCAGCCCCACAATTGAAGGACTTGCTTTTGGAGCTAGATTTTAGGCTTGAAGCGGCCAATAAAAGCTCAGGTATGTCAAAAGTGAATGACTCTGAGAAATTGACTTGGGCACCCCCGAATAAGTCAGCGCCATGCCCTGAGATGAAATGTCCCACACCCACGTGTATCATCGTTGGCATTGACGTTTGCCATTTTTGCGTGCTTTTGCTACTTGTAAAAGAGAACCCGAGCTCACCAAATTGGGCTCCAATCTGCTGTAAGGTCTTTCCATTATTATAGCCGTTAGCCAGGCCGGTAATCTGTGACCACGTTTGCTGGAGGCCAGCCACCATACGACCAATATCGGCGTCCGATTGGCCCATACCGCGTAAGTCATTATAGAGAGAAACCCCGGGCATAGCATCGAAACCAGCACTACTAAACAGAGCAATGCCACTAATGGTTGGGCTCAAAGCCGAGGATCTTGTATGGATAGAATTGTTCAGTACAACCTCATCGAAATGGATGCGCTGATTAGGTGCATACAGCACCATTACGGGAGCCACGAACAAAGGCCCTTGTCCGCTAATGCCAGCCGTACGCGAGGTGTGGTAGATGCCACTGTTATTAAAGAAACGTACAACCTGAGCCTGTTGAGTATTCTGCTGCCTGCTGCTTTTGCATGCGCCGCAGAACCTCTTTTTGCTGATATGTATCGTATCGTTTGAAACGACTGCGGCGTGTGTAATGGGACCATCAACGTTAGTCACATCTTCACCATGACCGGCGTGAGTGCTTCCTGAGTTATAAAACCCACCTCGTTCAGAAGACCTAAACACACGGCCACCGAAAAACTCTGTGGCCGCGAAAACAGTTTCGGACCACTGCTCATAATGGGTTTTGCTAGACCTAAGGAGACCGTGCCTTTTGGTCCAGCTTGCGACTAAATAACGTTGTGCTTGACTAAGGTTCTCAATGCCATAGGTTGCATCAAGATAGGCATCAGCACCAGCCCCGGTAGAGACATGCGAACCGATATTGCGTATCATTCCACCAGCAATAGACATCAGGCCCATGTTGCACAATTTATCCCCTATTTTTATTGAAATACCAGTGCCTCCGATAGCCAGAGCTGGCGTCCAAACGGGGATACTAAGTTTGCCATTTCTTTTAGTGCTCCAGTATCCTTCATCAACAACGTCGCCGGCGGCTCTTCTTTCCAGATATTTGCTTCCACGCATAGTGCCTCTATTAAGAATATTCCCGGCGGTGGCTTCCGCATAAAGCACATCTGCTGACATGGTTTTCCCTCGAGGGACGGTTATGTAAGGAGCCTTAATGCGGGCAGTGCCATTCACTCTTATATCATGGGATAGATCTATGCCCTTGTGGGTTGACTCTAGGAAAATACCCCGTTGGCAGATCAGTGGGACATTTATATTTATGATCGGTGCAACCAGTCCCGCTTTATAAGGTGCCTTTGGAGACTCTGTAATCGTCACAGGGTACTTTACAATTACAGTCACGGCAGAATTATTATTAAGATTATTATGCTTACCTGCAAAGATTCCCTTCCAGTCAGGCCGTTGTTCCGGTTCCAGTGTTAGTCCATTCTCTGTCGTGACTAGTCCCACTTTATCGGTAGGTGTCTTAAGATGCGCAGCGCCCTTAGAGGCAACAACACCAGCATTGTCAAACTCTTTGGTAGCCTGCATTTGAGTTGACAGCGTGCTGTTAACCTCGGCGCCTGGGGCTATTTTGGTATGTTCGGTTTTAGAAAAGTAGTGACCAGCCTCGGTTTTTCCTTTGTGATCCCATTCCTTTGCATTGGTGACAAGCTGCACAGTTCCTTTGGTGTTAGAATCTTTTCCGGTCTCAAGTTTGTTTTCGACATCTATGTTCGTTACTGTGCTTCCAGTTTCACCATTAAGGGTAGCATCGACACTCTTGATATCCGTCAGATCAGACCCGGCAACAACCGCGCCATGTTCCTCGGTAAGTTGTATTAAGTCAACTCTGACCTCTTTTCCAGTAACAGCACCAGTCTTGGCAACCGTAGCTTTTTCGCCTTGCAGATTCATGCTTGGTGCGTCACTCTTTCCGCCAAAGGTTCCCTCTTTTTCAACATTAATCGTAGCTTGTTCGGTAGCTTTGATGCTTCCTTGAGCACCCTGAGTAACGGTATTGAAAGTCGCTTGGACAACACCTCCACTGATATTACCATCTGCTGTTGCATCTTTAGCGTCAACGATGTTCGTGTTTCCTTGCAGTTCACCACCCACTGGTATATTGAGCTTTTCAACCTCAGTCACAGACACACCAGCCTTAGCCTGTCCTGTGACAGTCATTTTCTGTGTTTTATACTGGGCCGTGCCACTGGCATTTGCCTCACCTGTTTTTTCTATAGTGACCTCCTTAGTAGGAGTCGCAACCAAATCCTTGGCTTGAAGCGATCCACCTAACGTGACAAATTCTCCTGTAAACCCAGCCAATTGTTCAACAGTGAGCTTATTGTCCGCCTTCTGGACAGTCTCTTTGGCATTTATATAAAGAGTAGTCAGTGTTGCAATGCCAGCATCTAAATTAGCCGAGTCAGCATGTTTTATGGACAAAGAGCCCTCTAGCAGTTTAGCCTCTGCGCCCATTTCGACGACTTTGGGTTTTTGATCCTGGGCAGCAGCTTGCGCATTACCTTCTTCCGGGGTGAACACAATTTCTCTATACTTGGCCACCATTAGGCCGTTTAATTTTATATATTGATCAATCAGGGCGATTAAAGATTGGGCTCTGATAACCCCTTCAACTATAGCTGATTTTGATTGAATTATAGTGTTCAGGCCCTCGAAAAAGCCCGACTGAGAAACGCCCTGAAACAAAAGGTTGGGCGTCTTAACTGTGATGCTATTATTGGGAGTCATTAGCAACCCGGTGATTTCCATATCTTGACTAGACTTCAGGGAAATGCCTTTAAGATCCACGTTGGGCAGGGTTTTCGCCTGAATTGCTTGAATTTCTGAGACTCTTTGTCTCCACTCCTTTACCGAAGCAGGCCGACAACTTTCTAGTCCAAACATCTCCATGTAGGGAAAATTAATAGTCGCAACTCCAACCTGACTTAGGATACCTTTATGGATCAGCTTTTTCTTCGAATCAAGTTGCGCTCCATACTGGACTTGAATCATTACCTTGGGGTCTAGTGTTAGATCATCAGCACCTTCAGCCACAAAGTGATACCCAGTAAAGGTAAAGCCGTCTTTAAGAGACAGATTCGTTCCCTGCATATACCCCAAACCCGCCACGACGCGGCCGGATTCATCGATGGTTTTAGATTGGTTATTGAACATACTACCAGCAACAGTTTGAGAACCTGTATGCCCGGTGTAGGCATCACCATTCAGCACAATTGCGCTCTTTGCCTTCAGCAGTCCCTTATGGGAGAACCCTTGCTGATAGCCGTTGACGACGATATTGTTGGCCGCATAAAGTTTACTCGTCGGCGCTTCCTCAATTATTTGGGCTTCCGCCTGGATATCGGTTGTCTCCGCAACCGCATCCAACAGCAGCTTAAGAGCCTGCATATTCAATTGCACAGTGGCGTATTGTCCTTGTACGTTAAGATTTTTACGAGCCTGGAACGTCAAAGCGCAGGTGCTTTTATATATCCCGCTTGTCGCCAAGTTTTCAGCGATAAAAACGCTGTCTTTAGTAAATTGTCCACCTTTCAGAAATAAATCCCCCACGGCCTGGGCGCAAAACAATGGATAGACATATCCCTCTTGCGCTTCCAAACTAAAGACATGGTTCTGATAGCCCCAGAAATTCAGCTGCCCTTTTTCGAAGAATACTTGGCCAATGGGCTGTCTTTCCAGCACAAGCACATACGAGCTGTTCTCCTGATGGAGGCTCTGGTCAAACGCCACGTGCACCTGGCCAGATTTGCCTTTCTTAACATCCAAGCAATTGACTGGCTTATCACCAATCTGTGCTGCATAAGCCTTGTTAGCCAGAAGAACCGTCACCTCCGTATTGGTGGCCTGAACGGCGACGGGATGAAAAGCAATACTCCAACATACAAGATAAGTAACGATTCTCCTAAACATGGCAGATCCTATAAGCTGGTTGGTGTTTTATTTGATAGCGGTTGAAGGCCGCCAAGTTGGGCTGGAGCGACACTCTTTTTTGGAACCCAATTGTTTTGGGAGTTAAAACAGCCAAAAGCAGCCGGATTGTAACAAAATTGGTTGGTGAGAATCACTTCAGCAATCAAAGCCGTCTGTTGCCCAAAATGCATAGTGCAAATTGAATTTAATGGAATGGCACTTAGGTTCATATATTCGAAGAGCAAATTACCATTATTATATACCCGTCCTATTTTGGTATTTAAATTAATCGAAAACGCTATATTCATCCAGTTGTCACTTGTCTGCTCAGCCAGAGTCCATACCTTGGATTTTAGGACATTAACATTTTCGGTAATGTTGGTTCGCTCTTCGACTGTTTTATTTGGTTGTGGGATGGATTTTGCCGGCGTTGCTCGTGCGTAATACCAGGAATACCCCCCTTTTACTTTTTGTTTTATATTCACCGCTGGCGTACCTGGAATAATTACTGCTGGCACCGGCACTGATCTTTGTGTCACTATAGTTTTTTGGCAGGTCTCTACCTCAACAACTGGAACCTGAAGGGAAATTATAGATTTCATGGTATTAAGACTGTTGACTCCAAGCTGGATGGTTTTTGTTTGGCCTTGCAAACCAGTCTCAGTTGCTGGATAGCCTATTGAGAAAAGCGGCATCGTAGCTCCGTTACGTCCAACTGCTGAAGGCAAGTACCAACAACTAAATGTAAGGCATGGTGAATCCTGTGTTGCAGGATTGACCAGTTGCAGCTGTCCAGCGTTTATGTCGTATGAACTAGCGATGTGGTGATAAGACTCATTATAATCAATGGTTAAAACCAAGCCATCATCCAGCCCTGTAATACATGTCATCCTATTAGTATTGACCCGTAGGCCGTCTTGTATAATGGAACGTAATGTCACCGAGCTTAAAGGACGATACAATCCGGCAATTACTGAAAACGTCCCGTAATCATACGTTGCTCTAAGAAGATCTATCTTAGTGTCATCCTCGTAGGCAAGATACTGCGGACATACCCCCATGGGGCGAGGATTTTCAAGTCCAGACACACCAGACACAGCTGGGCAGGTATACTTCATAAGATTTCCTTTAGGCCGTAAACAAAGCTGCTGACCAGCTGGTAATCTTGGGTCATAGAATATATCGTTGCCCCCGGTGATCTCCTTTACAACCGATGCTGTGTGAAGAACGGAGGTCCCACCTGCAACGGTTAAATGATTAACAAAATCATCCTGCCAAGGCTGCGATGCCTGCACCGACGTTGCGGCGACAAGCCCTAAAAATACGTACGAACTAATTCTTCTCATAATATTCTCCTAATAAATCTTTTCTCTAACTTATCAGGATATTACAGAAACGAACGAGAATATCTATCCGTAGAAATACGGTAATGAAGGACTTTTGGAGAATGGATGCCAGGAGCGAGATCCATTGCCTAATTTCTAGCAATCCCTAATCCATGCAGATAGCGAATCTAAACATCCGTATTGTAATGGTCTACCGTAGAAATACGGTAATATGAAGAAAGCTCGAACATCTAAACTTGACTTAAGCCTACACCAAACCCTCATCCCTGCATATCGCTAGGACTTGGTTGACATTACTCAGGCCTGATTTTATCTTGATGTTGTCCAAGTATGTCTCCACAGTGCGGTATGAAATATTTAAGATTCTAGCGATTTCTTTAGCTGTCTTTCCTTGATTTTTATACATTAGGCACTCAACCTCTCTGAGGGTGAGTACAAAATCCTGCCCCCCAGAGGATAAGTGATATCTGTTTGTTGATATGTGTTTCAGAAACTCATTAATAATGTTCTGATTTTCTTGTGTGCTCACAGTAACAGGGTCATGAAATGCTATATCGAAAGTTTTTGATCTGTCCGTTGTATCGATGAGGTCTTCTGCCTTTTCTTTGAAGTATCTGAAGAATCTGTTCAGTATATCCATGTTGTTGATTATGAAGTTAGTAAGATGAATATCATCCATAGATCCCCCGAATGACCAGGCTTCCATACAATCTTGGTTTGTGATGTAAATATTGGCGCCGTTCCAAATACTTACACTTTTTCGTAAGGTGCTTAAGACATTTTCCTGTTCATTCCAAATGAAAACCTTGGTCTGCTTTTCTTGCTCAAAGGTGCTTGCCGTGGCAAGACCTCTGGCACAAAGAGGGTGATCGAAAAGTTCCAGCTTGTAAAATAAATTCGTGTAATCTTCATGGTTGCCAATGCGAAAAAACTTTTGATCCTTGGTGATCCTCCCATAAGAAAAGTTTGAGATACCAAGCAATTGCAGTGGCTCAAGGATCTCGGCTAGCTTTGGCTGGATGGCTAGATTGTATTCGAGCGATGCTTTTGCCTTTTCAAATGTGCTCATTTATATATCCTCTGGTAATATATGGCCCTATAAGAATCGCCCAACACTTTGTATTCCTTGCCGGATAGGTTAAGCTTTTTTCGAAGCTAGCCATTACAGTATGCCCTCGTTTCGACAGACAGTCAGGATCTGGTTAAGATTGTCCATGCCCGACTTAATTTTTATATTATTTAAATAGGTTTCAACGGTACGGTAAGATACATTGAGCCTGCGCGCTGTTTCCTTAGCTGTCAACCCTTGGTTCCTAAGAAGCAAACATTCCATTTCCCGCACTGTGAGGTAAAACTCATCGCTGCCCTTTGTAATCAAATATTTATTCGTAGATATAAGCTTCATGAAGTCATCCAAAGCTTTCAGATCGGATTCATAGGAGGGTGAGATCGATTCTGCAAATTGAATATCAATAGGCTTCGAGCCATCAATGATGTCCTTCGCAGAAACCCTGAAATAAGCCATAAATCTTTGCAAAACATCCATGTTGTTGACAATGAAATTAGGAAGATTTGTATCCTGTGGTGTGCCACCAAACGACCACGCCTCTATGTATTCCTTGCTTGTGTAATATATATTTGCCCCATTCCACATATCGACGTGCAGCCGAAATTGACTCAGCACTAGATCACTCGTATTCCATACATACAACCTTCTTTGACCTTCCATTTCGAAAGTCCCAGGGGCTGCCAAGCCTCTTGCGTTTTGGGGATGATTAAAAAGCTCCAACTTGAACCATAGGTCCGTGTAGGGAGCATAAGTGCTTAAACGCAGGAGCTTTTGGTCCTTGGTTATTTTAGTATAACTAAAGTTGGAAATTCCCAGTAACTTTAATGGCGCACAGATCTCATCTAACCTGGCCTGAACAGACCTGTCATAGTCTAATAGTGCTTTTACCTTATTAAAATCAATCATTAACGCCATCTCAAAAAAGTGGTTATATATGATAGATAATGCGTTTCTTAAAAAAAACAAGGGTATTAAGTTAAGCGAAGTCAATCGTGCATGCCGATTGCCCCACATTCATGCGATTCTGGGTCGAACTTGAAAAGTACAATGTCATTCACCTCAATGTACATTAGAAATGAAATTTGTTTATAAGCTCACATGCTGCTGACCCTGTAACGATGACGGATGTCTCCATGCGATGGGTATTATCGACCACATCACCCGAAGATCATCCAACAACGTGTTGGCATTATGGAAAGTAATCTGGCTATACTACACACATCACATGAGGATGTTTCTTATGAAATATATAACTCCAATGATTTTGACCATCTTTATTGGACTGTTCTTTTTCATAAATGGACAGCCCCATCAAGAAATCCATCTGCCTAGACCCACCGGATCATACTCTGTTGGCACGAAAGCCATAGAAGTTAAAGATCCTTCACGAAGGATGTTGCGTGATTCAAGCCCCAGGCGTTGGATGGTTCAGGCTTTCTACCCGTCCGAAAAGCATGAGGCGTTATACCCATATATGCCAGGAACTATTCATAACGGCAAAGTCGAGGGCGTGCAAGTTTTGACCCACTCGAAACCCAATGCTGACCCAATACGTTCACGAGCTTTCCCTGTCATAATTTTTGTTCCAGGCTTGGGAGAAGAGCGACAAAAATACACAATTCTGTGCGAAGAACTTGCTTCACAAGGCTATGTGGTGTTGAGCATAGATCAGCCATACGTCTCTAATTTTGTAAAGTTCCCCGATGGCAAGGCAATAGTTCTTACCATTCAAGATGCTTGGAATGTCCCGAAATACCGCGACTATCGGTATCATTTTTATGATGAGGCCATGGCTGCTGCGATTCAAGATATCGAATATATGTTGGTTAAGATGGATAAACTTGATAGCAAGCTTCTTGGCGGAATCCTTGATAACAATAACATTATCCTAATGGGTCACAGCTTTGGAGGAAATGTGGCACATACATTAGGGGTCCAATATAAGCTAGTCAGAGCCATCGTTGATATTGATTCCAAAATAACGGATCGTAAGATATATGGAAAACTGGGCGTGCCAGAAAACCCCGCAGGAAAGCCTATTCTTTTCATCCGAGGCATGATGCAATACCAAGAGGACGTAGGCGATAAACTAACCAAAATTACCAATGCCACCATATGGTCACCAAATGTTCAGCATAGTGCTTTTTCAGATCAGGCATATTTGTCTGCTAAGATCCCAGGTTTTGGATATGGTTCTTTTCATGAGGCCTACAATTGGTTATTCAAACAAGGTCCTCTCTGGAATTCTATTGATACGAATCTCGGGGGCAAAGATGTAGATGCTTGGTTTAGTGAGTATCGTAAGCACATTGTGAGTTGGCTAGGATTACATGCGCCTCCACAAAAACAGAAGCCACGCACTTGAATTATCACATGTAACATGTCATCTATGTTCCTAAACCATGCGTTTTTTGAACAAGTTCTGCGTCCTATTTATTATCAACCTTTAGCGTACTAAAGTTAAAAAATTGATAGCCTTATAGAGTCACCTGTCCTCCTTTCTGATCCAATAAACTTAGGGCTGATCTTCGAGCCTACTAGATTATTGAAGAGAAAATATAAATATAGCCTTGTAATTTCAGAAATAAATACCATGTGAATATAAGAGTCACCTTTTTATTTTGGATTTTTTTAATGAATAGTTCCATTAAGATATATGTTTCTTATTTAGCCATCACGCTTGCAATAGGCATCGCCCCCAGTCTATCAAGCAATAATTATGAAGAAGCTTTTCTGAAAGAAAACCCGAACCTGGTGAACTCTTTAGCCGCTGGAGACCCTGCCACTCAAGCTGACTTCGGTTGCTATCTAATCATGAATAACCTCGAGGATGGTAAAAAAGCCGAAAGGGAACGAACTGCGGTTAGATATCTTAAACGGGCAGTAACAAAAAACAATATTGACGCAATACTAATGCTCGGGATTTGTTATAAAATGGGGATAGGTTGTCCCAACAACAACTTATACAAAGCGGCTGCAGTTGAACTATTCAGAATGGCCGCTAACGCCGACTCCGCAGAAGGAAAAAGGTTTCTGGCTGAGTGTCTGGCTCATGCTACAGGATGTGATGATAGCTTTGAAAATAAGGCTGAGGCCTTAAGTATATACCGAAAGCTAGCCGAACAGGGAAACTTCGAGGCTATCATAGCATTACCTTATCTACTTATGAACAGCATCGGATGCGCTAAAAACGAAATTGAAGCTGTTGCGTGGCACAGACGAGCGGCAGAAAAAGGTCATTTTGGAGCAATGGACAATCTCGGGACTTGCTTAATGGATGGTATAGGTTGCGAGAAAAATGAAACAGAGGCATTCGCTTGGTACAAAAAAGCCTCCGTTGGTGGAGAGCCTAATGCCATGAACCATCTTGGAGACTGTTTGGAGCATGGTATCGGTTGTGAGAAAAATGTGATGGAAGCTGCCACGCTATACAGACTTGCTGCAGAAAAAGGTCATTTCGGTGCTATGAATAATCTTGGCGATTTCTTAAGGCAGGGTCTCGGCTGCAAGAAAAATGAGGAAGAGGCCGTCATATGGTATAGAAAATCGGCGGATGGCGGCAATGCTATTGCGATGAACAGTCTTGGCGCATGTTTTAATCATGGTATAGGTTGCGTGAAAGATGGGAAGGAAGCAATTAGTTGGTACAGAAAAGGAGCAGAAGCGGGTAATGTTTGTGCAATGTTCCTTCTAGCCAGATCTCTGCTAAACGGTATAGGTTGTGAAGTTACTGCAGAAAATAGCAGAGAAGCTATTGTGTGGTTCGAAAAAGCCTCAGACGCAGGAGATCTTGACGCAACGCTTAATCTCGGCATTATTTATTTTAAAGGTATTGGCATCGGTAAAAATTATAAACATGCACTATTTTACTTAGATCGAATAAAGGGGAATTTCAGAGTAAATGCTATGATTGGATTTATCTTTCTTCAGGAGAAGAATTATGAACGAGCTTTAGAAAGCTACAAGACTGCATTGCTAAACGGTGACGATGTAGATATCGGATTTCTTGAATATCTTGAGATGAAAGTCAGTTCCGCAAAAAAAGTTATGAAGGCGACCTCAAAAGATAAAGCTAAAAATATTAGCTCACAGTTGGCCACTAATGCCCTACAAATCGAAGTTGAAGCATGTCAGGCCAGTACAAAAAAACAATTTCACCTCATGCTGAGAAAGCTTGAGGACATGAACCGATGTGCCCCTCCGCTTGTAGGGACCGGTTTTGATAGTGCATCAGAGTTGGCGCAGCTTAAAAAACTAAGGGAGAAATTTAAAGAAAAATCAGCGCAAGAATTTTCTGCTGAGTGGACGATTGAAAAAAAACTTGGCTATATAAAATTGTTATCCAAGATACTTAAGAATCTCAAAGAAAAAATCTTATCGGCAGAACAAGAGCTGGAGAATGAGAGGCGGATTGCAGCGCTTCAGAAAACTCTTAAAGATGCGCAAGATAATTACTTGCCTATGGAGTTAGCTAGTCGTGCCGATAAATATTCCACAAAAGAAACAAAGGATGCCGCTGCAAAATCTCTGCAGGCTGAAAAGGATCGTAGACACAAACAAAGCATGAAGCCACACGGCAAGCCTTCGCATCCGAAATCCAAAAATGCTCGTCGCACGGATAAGGAAGGGCAGAATGATAAAAACAAAATTGTTGTGACCAATGGGCCATTTACGAACATTGACAAGCCCACCAAGAAAGTAAAAGGTGACATAAGTAAGACTGCTTGGGACAATGCATATAGAATCCTTAATGCCATTAGGGAATCGAAAAGCAAAAAAGATGCTGTTGGTCGATTAAAAAGGCTAGTTGGTGATTTTGATTTCAAAAAGATTAAGGATCTAAAATACGCAGGCGTTCCCGATGCGGATATAGCTTACCAGATGAGAATAGATGATAAGTATCGCGCTATTATCGCTTTCAAAGCAGAAACAATTAAAGTCTATGATGTTCTTGCCGGTGGAGCGAATAATAATATTCCCACGGATAAAGTCATTTATCAGCTCTGCGGCAATACGATCTACATTGATGATCCACATTAAAGGAGGCTATGAGTTTCATCTCTTGCCATTTCCGTAACCATGTCTTTTTGGCACGTGAGTTCATTTCTGGCCAATATTCTTTGGTGTTTCTGGGCAACCCCTTTTCGCTAGCCTATATCTGCATGATTAGGATAGTTCGGTGGCCTTGACCCAAGCACACTAGGGTGTGCGACTAGATGTGATGATCAATAGTTTGACCACCTATATCTTAAGCCTTTTAAATTATTGACAAACTAGATTAAAGACGTATATATGAATTTTCGTAGATAATGTAGAAAGATTCTAATGTTTAATAATATATTTAAGATGCTAACCTTTGTTCAAGTTTATTTACTCTTTGCAAATGCCGCATTGGCATCAGATCAATCTAAGAGGCCAGGTGAAGATATCGACGCCAATAGTGCTCAGTTAAAAAGACCTCACATTGATTCGGAGGGAGGCGATATAGAATCAAACAATAACGGACAAAATCATTTGAAAGTAATGCAGCAGGCACGGGCGTCTGAAAATGCTGCTTGGAACAAAGAACATGGGTTTTTTCCTTCTATCTCTCTTGATAGCAATGTAGTTTTTAATCATATTATACTTCCACACCTTGCTCTAAAGGATTTACGATCCTTAGCTTTCTCGTGCAAAAGCACATACGTTTTTGTGCAACCTCACATGGAGAGGTTGCATGAGGTTGCGATAAGACTGCGTGAGAAAATAGAAAATGGCGAAATTGAAACGTCAACCAATCAAGATTTGAAATTATCTGTTAGGTTTAAATTGATTCGGATTGCGATTGATTTCGAACAGGGTCAACATTCAGAGCAAACACTTCAGCAAAAAATAGTCGAGATAGCAAAACCTATGCCGCAAGTAGTTAATTTCTCCTCTCTTTTCGTCTTCTCAAAATCTACGTTACGTCGCCTAGATCACATTAATTTTCTTGACCTAAGAGGCAATGAATTAGAATCGGTACCTGAATTTCTTGGGCAACTAAAATGCTTGAAGTATCTAAAGTTATCACGCAACAAAATAACTTCTCTGCCATCATCTGTTGGGCAACTAGTAAATCTGGTAGAGTTATTTGTTGACGATAACCAATTGGAGGAGTTACCCCAATCTTTAGGGCAGCTAGTAAAACTGAGGTATTTAAGACTTGCTAACAATAAACTGACGTCGCTGCCTGACTCGCTGAGTGGAGCCGAAAGGCTGCAGGAGTTGTCTCTGACTAACAACCAACTAACAGTGTTACCGAGGTCGCTAGGGCAGCTAAGGTATCTAGCCGTACTCTCTCTGGGCGGCAATCAAATTAGATCACTGCCTGCATGCTTTAATAATCCAACGTTAATAATTCATAGATTCACCGGTACTTTTGACCCGGAATAAGTAAGGAATAGGGGCGGGTAAGCTGCCCCTTTTTTCTCATGCCGCATCTGGCATTGGGATAGGGCACCTCACCTCACCTCTACAAATCTAAAAGATCGATCATAAACTGATCAGAATAATTCTGAAACCATTTGATACTTTTGAGTTTTCCTTGACAGATGAAAAACATAGCATTATATGTAATTCAGAAAGGCTATTATTGAATAGCCTGTATTATAAAAGTTAGTCACAGAAATATAGTGGTCTGTTTCAAACAAAACAGAAAAAGGATTGTATAATGTTATATAAAATTATTTTCTCAACCTCACTTCTTTTATTATGCTCTTCTATGTCTGTAAATTCCTCGCAGTTATCAGAAGAGATTACATCTGCCCCTCCAGCATTGAAGCAAGCGGTGGAGGCCAAAACCCCCAAAAGTCTAGTCAAGGCACTGGATGATTTGACTGAGGCAGCTGACTCCTCAGCAAAACCATTAACGAAGTCCCCTGCACCTAATCCAAACAGTTTTGTGAGGAAGGCTGGAAACCTTACGGTAAAACCTTATGCAGCCCCAGCAGAAATACTCAATATACTTTTTGCTAACCGAGATGCTACTTTTGTTGGCTTTTACAAAACATATTTCGATGACCAGATAGCCGGATATTTACCAGATTACTGCAAAAAGCTAACAGGGCTCGATTTAACATTCACTCAGATCTCAGACCATGGGGTGGAAGCATTAAGCAAGAGATACGGAGCCCAACTGACATCCCTTAAAGTGGCTGCTAACCAGCTATCTGACAAATCATTGCTTTCTATCGCTGAGTATAATCCAAATCTTACTTTTTTGGCATTAGACGATGTTTTTGGCATAACGGATGTGGGGGTGATGGCTTTATGTAAAGGCTGCCTTTCCCTAGAGTCTATATCTTTAGGTAGTGGTGAGGGTCTGGGTGGCGAACCTTACTTGACAGATTTATCCCTAGAGTCATTGTCTCGCTTCTGTCCCAATTTAAAGTCTTTGAAGATAGACAACTCAAGAGTTACAGCAGAAGGTCTTAAGGGGCTTGTATTAAATTGTAAAAAGTTAGCATCACTTAGTGTGGCTGGCTGTAAGCTAGGTCAGACTTTTGTCGCCGACTTGAAGTCGATCAACCCTAAAATAGAAATTAATACAAAGTTCAAAGGGCCTGACAACCAAAAAAAGAAATCTTTCCAGAAACCAAAAAAGAAGAAGAATCCTGCGTCTTCAAAGAAAAAAAGATACCAGGGTAATAACAACAAAAACGTGAATACCAACGCGGGGCCCAGCAAAGCAGATCTTAAAAAAGCATTGGATGCTGCTCTTAAGGAGTAGCCCCTACGTTTGATAGTCTTGGCTGATCTAATCAGCTGAGATGCTTTTTTTTTGTCGCTAAAAGAGGGCTTCAGTGCCCACTTAGGGTGATTCTAAATGCTAGCCCATCCCGCAATCATGCGATTGCGGGATTGAGTGAGGTTATATTTATGACTAGAATTAGACGAAGGAAACCAAGCGAACTCTTGCATCCCCTCCCTTAGCCGCATAACCACTTGTTTAGTAGTTGCGGATAATATTAAATATCGGTTTCTTTTGACTAATTTAGATCGGTTTGATAAACATACTATGTATGAAATGGGCTAGGATATGAAACTGTCATCTATAATACGCTGCTGATTTGTAGCTTTTTTGTTTGCCAGGCTCAGGCTAGTTTAGTTGGTGACAGCGAGGAGATGTCCTCGAGCAATATGGTGCGTCTGAGCGACGAACACTCTCAACTGTTTGCAACTGTCTTCAAGATTGAGAAGTTTAAATGAGGATTACATAATTATGAAAATACATAATAGCTTAATACGATTCTCCAGCTTGCTTTTCTGCATCTTTCTCAGTTCTTGCTGTTTGCAACACTCGGCGGAGCAAACAGGGACATCAAGTCATCTGATAAATACTGATAGGACCAATCTGAAGCACAGTTTGGATCAAGCCAGAAAGCTATCACTTGAAACAGGGCTAGGGACGACAATACGGATGCAATCCCATTCAGAGGCTGAGAAAGTTAGGTCTGATCAAGATTATGCTCGTAAAGTGATAGATGACAATTATGAGGTAGACGCCATAATTTCTTTCGAGCCTGTAAGCTGATTGAGACTTCTTGCCAGCTCTAGGCATACTTTTTCGGCTTCGTCCATCGAACCATAGGACTTATGTAGGACGTCGTGCGATAGATTTAGAACAGGATCACATTCGCTGATCCAGACCTCATAGCCTGCAGGAATTCTTTTTGCCCAGACATTAAACCATGGCCTCCCCGAAGGAAGATAATCTAGCTCAAACAGGATCACTTCGTCTGATTCGAAACTTTTGTTATGCATAAAACCACCCTCTTGTATGTCTACGTATCAATTCATAACAATATATGCTTATAATACATTATGGAAGGTACAAAGCGGGAAAACTGTGAGTATGTCAAGAACAACAATTGATAATCTGAATAAGCTGGCTCGCAAAGCGGCAGGTTTATATGGATTAAGCTACCATGCCCTGTTTATAAATGAGAATGGCTGTCCAACCGTGGATCATTCATATCCTACTGACTGGGTGCAGCTCTATCTCAACCAAGAGTATCACAGATTCGATAAGGCCCTCTCCTGTACAAATAATCCTATCCTATGGGATACTTCTGAGCGCAGTAGTACCAGTCCAGACGAACAAAGGATGTATGAACAGGCCTCGGACCATGGTATATCGGTTGGGTATACAGTGCCCTTAATTATCAAGGGAAGCTTTGCTCATCTGACCTTTTCTGATGGGGGAAGTCATACGATTGCTAGACGTAAGGTAGATAGACTCAAATACTATTACCAGTCATTTGCACAAGCTTTATCGTGTATTAGCCACCTTGAAGATACCGCTCTAGCCTTCGGATCAGCGAAATTGGATTTACTCCTGGCTACCCATAAAAGCGACATAGACCAATCAAGAAAACGCAATATTATACTCCGTAGCGCCATCGTATCAGCTACTCATAGCGCCAGAAACCTGCCCGACGAACTCAAGGCAGAGGTCGAGCAGATGTTAGACATAGCGTATTCAACGCTCGATTAGTACACTACCTACTATGCCAGCCTTTTTCTGAACATTTATCAGATAATCCGGCCGTATGTTGATATTAGCAGCGATGGTCATCGTGTTTCCTATTTCAACCGGCTGGCTCAATCGTTCTAATGGACAGCCAATCATTCGGAAGATCCTCTCTATGCGAATATCAGTCAACGTGATTATGTTACTTAAGTTCTTATAGAACCCAAACTCTAACATGCCCACGACCAGCTCACAGGTAGCCTTCTTAATGACTGTAGTATCATCGCCATCAAAAATATCCGTGTCTATGAAGAATCTGCTGGATTCCCATACCTCATTTGATTTGGGGAGTGGACCGCAATCAATCTGTCTGAATGTGTTTTCGAGCATATAGGATGAGGTTGTAGGCAAGAGCCTACATCCTCCATAAACACCAATGTGGTGTTCATAACAGATGAGATAGTAGCTATCATCCGTATCATACTGATCGATCTCACGACCAGCTATCGTAGGTAAGTTCCATCCTAGTCTCCCATTAAAAATCCTATCCCGTACCATGAAGCTATCATCTAGTAGATCTTCATGGGTTTCCCTGTTATGGGGATTTATTATTATTACCATGCTTACTCCTTATGGATTACATAACCACTCTGCATGTGTAATTAACTAACGGACTCTGCTAGATTGTCAACTATTATCGTTTTGTATTTATGCTAAATTTTATCTAATGGGAGCTATATGCAGAGATAGGCTGTTGCTCATAGATAAACGGACTTTAGAATTGAGTAGATATGGTTTTCCCCAACGATATAGTGATCTAGCAGTTGTATTTGAATATTTGCTAGTTCTTTTTGAAGAAAAGATGTGGTCACCCTATCTTCTACTGAAGGCTCAGGGATTCCAGATGGATGATTGTGGGCCAGGATACATGAGCGGGCATTATTAGAGAGCAACTCAGTAAATAGGTTTCTTTCATATACATAGACCTTGTTGACGGATCCTATACCCAACAGGCTTTCCTTGATCAACTTACCATTTATGTCGAACATTATTACGATGAGATGTTCTTTTTTAAGCTTAGTGTAGTGTGTTAGTAGATACTTCTTGAAATGTAGGCGATCGTCCTGGCTAGACTTATGATTTAGTTGGGATACGTAGTAACTCCGCACCAAAGAATTTATAAGCTTGATAAAACAAATCTCCTGATCATTCAGTCCAGCATCTTTAAGCTCCACTGGCTGAGCCGTCAGGAGTTGCTTGATGTCGGAAAAACGCTTCATTAAGCTGGCAGCTAGTTCAGAATAGTCTTGTCGAGCACCGGAGTATTCGAGAACACTGGATAACAGTCTGGTTGTAATTTCGCCAGCTAATGCTGGTGACTTGCCTGAGAGGGATTCATCTTCTCGAAGAAAGTTTTGAGAGAGTTTGCCTGAAATTTTATTGCATCCTTTTTATGCAGTTTAACGTATTGCAATACACATCGTCAAATGCTGCGTCAGCACAAGATAGATGCCGGTGCGGTCCGTCATGAGCCAAGGTATAAGAAGGATTAACGATTAAAACGAGATGCCATTAGATTGGCGTGGATACTTAGGGCTGGATTAAGCTTTCTCGGGACGAACCACAAATTCTAGCATAAACCAGGATAATGCAGCACAGCCCATTACGACGGCCGCAAGCGGTACCTGATTGGTATCTGGCAAATAAGCTATCAAAGAGCTGGAGACAAATCCCCCTGCCTGCATTATAAAACTAAAAAGAGAACCCGCATAGCCAGCTATTTTGCCGAATGGATGGAACGCACTAGCGGAAATATTGCCCCAGGCGAGGCTACTTCCAAAATAAAGCAGTATTGAGGGAACCAACAGGACGGGAGCGTTAATCCCATAAGTGAACTTGAGTATCATCAACAGGCATCCGGCAACAAACACAAAAGTAAAAGCCATACGTAACACTGCATGCGTGCCCAACTTACCAACAAGATACCCGTTGATCAGTCCTGCCAGTATCATTGCGCTACCGCCTGTTAACAAAGTGATCCAGCCAAATTCTATCGGCGTTAAGCCAACCACCTTAATCAATAATACAGGGCTTGCTGTCAACCAAGCATAGGACGCACCAGAGCTAAGAAAAGCACAGATAGCATACCCCATAAATGCCCGGCTCGACAGAAGCCGCTTAAAGGAGTGAGCGATAAATTCTTTGCGCAGACGATCGGGATGGTGATGGATGCTAGTTTCCTTATATAGAAAATATACGGCTAGAAACGCTATAGCGCCGTAGATGCTCAGAATAGAAAATATGGATCTCCATCCGGAATATGTTTGTAAATATGCACCTAGGGCAGGTGCAGATGGCATAATAAAGGGTACAAGTACGGCAACATAGCCAAAATATCTGGATAGCTGATCTCCATCAAATGAATCTCTAAAAATTGTCCGCCAGAGTGCAGCTCCTGCTCCAGCACCGGCGCCCTGTATAAAACGTCCCAGCAAGACAACTTGTATGGTAGGTGCCATAGTACAGACTAAACTCCCCACAAACAGCATGAACATTCCAGCCAACAGAGCTGGCCGCCGCCCTATACCATCCGAAAGAGGACCATATATCAGTTGCGATATAGAAAGTCCTAATAAATAGGTAGACAGCGTCCATTGAATATTATTCAAACTGGTCTCCAGACCATCTGCCATTGCTGCAAAAGAAGAAATATAAATTTCTCCTGCTATACCCGCAGAACAACCAACCAGTAAAGCTATGAAGAAGGTCAGAAATGTGGAATTCAGTTTATCTCTCTCCCAGAAGCACACACTGACATTCTAGCATAATATTGGTAAACTGATCCTTTAGCGCACATGTGATCCTCATGAGCCCAGCACACCTAGCACTTGGATCTTTGGCCCAGGCTCACTTTGTGAGCGGTTTGAGAGATAACATAATTCTTCTCCGTCCAAATATGATCATGATCACCCTCCTTGAGGAAATCCTCTAAAAGTGTTGTCAGTCTGGCTTTAAGAAGAAGGTTAAGTCGATATAGCA
>Ga0182030_10001209_pt1 | contig 52639 bp, 46 predicted proteins | sample 812S3MmetaG_FD_121299 | JGI IMG/M metagenome (GOLD analysis project Ga0182030, IMG submission 121299) | Permafrost microbial communities from Stordalen Mire, Sweden - 812S3M metaG (Illumina Assembly) | ecosystem: Environmental > Terrestrial > Soil > Wetlands > Permafrost | place: Sweden...
CAGCAGGGTGGTGACGTCGCGCTGCAGCTCGTCGGCCGAGACCCCCTCGGCGGCCGTCCGGACGATCATGCCGTGGCCGGCCGGCTTGACCTCGTCGATGATGCGGCGGAGCCGCCGCCGCTCGGTGTCGCCCAGGCGCTTGGAGATGCCGAACGCGCTCGAGTTCGGGACGAGGACCGCGAAGCGCCCGGGCAGCGAGACCTCCTGGGTCAGGCGGGCCCCCTTGGCGCCGATCGGGTTCTTCGTGACCTGGCACAGGATGGTCTGGCCCGCCTTGAGCACGTCCTCGATCCGGGGCTGCTGCGACGAGGCACCGCCCTCAATGTCGTCCCGGTCGTAGCGCACGTCGCCCCGGTAGAGCACCGCGTTCTTCGGGATGCCGATGTCGACGAAGGCGGCCTCCATGCCGGGCAGGACGTTCTGGACCCGACCCCGGTACACGTTGCCGTCGATCTGGCTGGTGTCGTCGGCCGCCCGGGACACGTAGTGCTCCACCAGGGTCCGGCCCTCGAGCATGGCGATCTGGGTCATGTGGGGCTGCACGTGCACGCAGACCAGGTACCGGCCGACCTGCTTGGAACGGCGCTCCCGGGCGGGACGGCGCCTGCCGCGCGCCGGCTTGGCCCCCTCCTCGGCGCCCTCGGGAACGGCGGTGCCCGCCGCCGCGGCCCCGCGGGTGCCGCCCTCCTTGGGTGCCGGGGGCGCCGCGGGCTCCTGCCGCACGAGCGGCACCACAGGTGCCGCGGCCTTCGGTGGCGGCGGCGCGGCCGGTGCGGGCCGGGTGTCCCCGATCTTGGGCTTGGGTCGCTGGGGCGCCGGGCGCGCCGCGTCCGGGGGGCTAGTGCCTCCCGTCGCCTCCCGGGGGGGACCCTCCGGGGTCTGGCTGAATTCCGTCTCGGACATGAGGGAAAGCCCTCCTCGCGTACTGTGTCGCGTCCACGCTGAGTCCGGGCCCGCTCACCGAGAGGGGCTCGAACCGTCCGCCGTCGCGTTCGATCCATTGATGCGTTCGACAGGCCCTTCCGAGCACCGCACGGGTGTCGAGGGCCGCTACGAGGTCGCCCGGGCGGACGCCTCGTGGATGCGTGGCCATCTCCGCGCGGAGATGGCCGTTGGGGCTGGTCACGGACAGTGCCAGGATGGCCGGCCGGATGTCGTCGTCGGCCTGACGACCCTTCCGTTCCCGCCGGACGGTGAGAATGGGAGCAGCGAGCACCTTCTCCACCCGCTCCTGCAGCTCCTCACCTGGCACTCCGAGCACCTCCAGCTCCCAATCGCACGATGCTACCTCCTGCTGCAACGATCCCTCGGCTTCTGCGACCAGGGCGGCCGCCGACACGTCGATCCCCTCGGGCAGGAGCGCGCTGAAAGCCTCGGGCAGCTGTGCGACCGGGATCTCACCCGGCTCGACCGGGCCGAGACGGACGTCGAGGTACTCCCCCCGGGACTCGCACCCCGTGGGCAGGGCCAACCCGAAGCTGACCAGGGGGTGCGGCACGAAGCCCTGCGAGTAGGCCACCGGCAGCCGGCTCCGTCGCAACGCCCGTTCCCACATGCGCGCCACGTCCCGGTGGCTCGTGAAGCGGATCTTCCCCGCCTTCGTGAACCGCAGGCGGAGGCGGCGCTGGGCTTGCGGTGCGGCGGCCTCAGGAGGCACGGCTGACCAGGGTGACGGGGATGCGGTCCCCGACGCTGAGGTCCTGTCCCGTCCCCTGACTGCCTCCCGCCGGCGGGACCGGTGACGCCACCACGTGCTCGAGGCCGACCTCGGTGCACGCCCCGCAGTCGTAGCACGGGGTCCAGCGGCAGTCCTCGACGGCCACCCGGGCCAGCGCGTCCTGCCAGTCGCCCCAGAGGAAGTCCCGGTGCAGGCCCGCCGAGATGTGGTCCCAGGGCAGCGCCTCGTCGGCGCCCCGCTCGCGGTGGCACACCTCGTCGACGCTGAGGCCCTCGGCGGCGAGCGCCGCCTCCCACAGCGAGAGGTCGAAGCGCTCGGACCACTCCTGGAACGTGCCACCGGCCCGCCAGACCCGCTCGATCACCGCACCCATGCGCCGGTCGCCCCGGCTGGCCAGCCCCTCGGCGACCGAGGCGGACGGGTCGTGCCAACGGATCGTGAGGCCACGCGAGCGCCGGGCTGCCTCGCGCAGCACCACCACCTTGCGCTCCAGCTCGGCCACGGTGTCCTGCCCGAACCACTGGAAGGGTGTGTGGGGCTTGGGCACGAAGCCGCCCACCGACGCCACCACGGTGACCGACTTCTGGTGGCGGCGCCCGATCTCGACGCACCGGGCCCCCAGCTCCGCGATGCCCAGCACGTCCTCGTCGCGCTCGGTGGGGAGCCCGATCAGGAAGTAGAGCTTGACCCGCCGCCAGCCCTGGCTGAAGGCGGCGTCGACCGCGCCGTAGAGGTCCTCCTCGGTGATGAGCTTGTTGATGACCGTGCGCATGCGCCACGTGCCGCCCTCGGGAGCGAAGGTGAGGCCGGTGCGGCGCACCTTCTGGATCTGCGCCGCCGTGCCCACGGTGAAGGCGTCCACCCGCAGCGACGGCAGGCTGACCGAGACCCGCCCGCCGTGCTCGGGATCGTCGACGATGTCGCGCACGGTGCCCTCGATGTCCGAGAAGTCCGCCGTCGAGAGCGACGTCAGCGTCACCTCGTCGTACCCGGTCCGCTCCAGGCCGTTGCGCACCAGCTCGCGCACCTGGGCGGCCGGCCGCTCGCGCACCGGGCGGGTGATCATGCCGGCCTGGCAGAAGCGGCAGCCCCGCGTGCAGCCCCGGAACACCTCGACGTTGAGGCGGTCGTGGACGACCTCGGTCAGTGGCACCAGCTGGTGGGAGGGGTACGGCCAGTCGGCCAGGTCGGCGACCGTCCGCTTCGTCACCTCGGCCGGCACCGCGACGTCCACCGGCCCGGTGGACACGAGCCGCCCGTCCACGTAGGACGGCGCGTAGAGCGCCGGGACGTACACGCCCTCGAGCTGCGCCAGCGACCGCCACAGCGCGTCGCGGTCCCGCTGTTCCGGTGGCGACCCTTCCAACCAGGCAGCCACCACCTCGTTGACCTCGCTGACGGCCTCCTCCCCGTCGCCCAGCACGAAGGCGTCGACGAAGTCGGCCAGCGGCTCGGGGTTGTAGGCGCAGTGGCCGCCCGCCAGGACGAGGGCGTCGTCACCGCCGCGGTCCGTCGCGTGCAGCGGGAGGCCGGCCAGGTCGATCAGGTTGACGACGTTGGTGTAGACGAGCTCGGCCGAGAGGTTGAAGGCCAGCACGTCGAAGGCGGAGGCCGCCAGGTGCTGCTCGACGCTGAAGAGGGGCACCCCCGCCGCCCGCATGGCCGCCTCCATGTCGACCCAGGGGGCGTAGGCGCGCTCGGCCACCGCATCGGGGCGCTCGTTCAGGATCTCGTAGAGGATCTGCAGGCCCTGGTTGGGCAGGCCGATCTCGTAGGTGTCGGGATAGATCAGGAGCCAGGCCACCCTGCCGGGGCCGTGCTCGGGGTAGACGGCCCCCTGCTCGCCGCCGATGTAGCGGGCCGGCTTGGACACCGTGGGCAGAAGGCGCTCGATCGTCGGCCACAGGGTCTCCATGGGCCACAACCCTACGGGACGCTCATCCCCCGCCCGTCGTGGTGCTGGTGGTCGTGCTGGCGGCCGCTCCGGACGTGCCGGTCGCCGGCTTCGTGGTCGTCGTGGTCGTGGTCGGCGTTCCCAATGGCGCGTTGGCCGTCGGCGCGGTCTGGCTGGGTGGGCTGGACGGTGTCGGTGTCTTCGTCGTCGCGCTGATGGGGTTGGCGGCGATGTAGTCGAAGATGTTGCGCACCAGCGGGGCGGCGGCCTGGGCGCCGTAACCGCCCTGGTCGATCACCGCGAGCACGAGGTAGGTGGGGTTCGGGTTGGGCCCGAACGCGACGAACCAGCTGTTGGGCTCGAGGCCGGGCGCGTTCGATGCGGTGCCCGTCTTGCCGGCCAGGTTCCACGACGACGGGAAGCCCTGGAAGTCGTTGTAGGCCGTGCCCGAGCGGTTGGAGATGACCCCCTCGAACCCCTGGAGCATCGCCGAGTAGTTGGCCGGCGAGATGGCCACGTGCCCGGTCACCTGCGGGGTGATCTTCTTGATCACCTTGCCGGACACGGGGTCGACGATCTGCGACGCCACCTGCGGCGCATACCGCGTCCCGCCGTTGGCGAACGTCGAGTAGGCGACCGCCTGCTCAATCGGGGTCAGCACGGTCTCGCCCTGACCGAAGGCCATCTCGATGTTGTCACCGGTGAACCACGACGCCGTGTAGGGGAACGCCTTGGGCGCCTCGGCGTGCAGCTTGGCCCGAAGCAGGTAGCTGTCGACGCGGCCCTGTGCCTCGCCCGGAAGGTCGATCCCGGTGATGGTCCCCTCGCCGTACTGCGTGGCCTCGTTCTGAATCGGCGTGTCACCGAACTGTCCCCGGTCGGTCCAGAACGTCTGGCCGAGGTTGTAGAAGAACGAGTCGCTCGACACGGTCAACGCGCCCGTGACGTCGTAGGTGCCCCCGCTGTCACCCGGGTCGTCGTGCAGGATGCACCCGGTGTCGTTGTTGACCCCAGGCGCGGGGCAGCCGACGATGTGGAACGTCCCGGTGTCGTTGTACGGGGTGGTCGGCGCGATGAGCCCGTCCTGGAGCGCGGCGGTGGCCGTGACGAGCTTGAACGTCGACCCCGGGGTGTACTGGCCCTCGATGACGTTGTTGTTCTCCGCGCCCGACGCCGCCAGCGCCGCGTAATTGGCCGACGAGATCCCCCCGACCCACTCGTTGAGGTCGAAGGTCGGGTACGACGCCATCGCCAGCACCTGGCCGTTCTGGGGGTTCATCACGATCACGGCGCCGTTGGGCGCCGAGGGCAGACGCCCGCCGTCCACCTGGTCGGGCGTGTGGCGGTCGGCCAGGATCTGCGCCTGGAGGTCGGCCTCCACCTGTTGCTGGAGCCCGGTGTCGATGTTCAGCACGACCGTGTCGCCGATCTGCGGCGCGGTGGTGTTGAGCGTGCCGACCACGGTCCCGCCGGCGTCGACGGAGAGGGCCTGGCGGCCGTCGGCACCGCGCAGGTACGCCTCGTACTGGGCCTCGATCCCCGACACCCCGATCTGGCTGCCCTGCGTGTAGCCGTCGTTGGGGTGGGCGGCGAGGTAGCTCGAGGTGATGTCCCCCACGTAGCCCAGGACGTGGGTGGCCGTCGTGCCGCCCTGGGGATACGTGCGCTGCGCCACCGTCTCGACGCTGACGCCCGGGTACTCGGCCTGGTGCGTCTGCAGGAATTGCACGGTGTCGGTCGAGACGCCGACCGCCACGGGCACCGGCTCGTAGGGGCTGTACTGGTTGTTGTTGATGGACGCCTGCACCTGCGTCGGCGTCTGGCCCACCAGCGCGGCCACCATCCCCACGATGCCCGGGTTCTGCGAGGCCTCGGCCCGCGAGAGGAGGATCTCCTGCTGCGGGGTGTTCGACACCAGGACGGTGGCGTTGCGATCGACGATCTCACCACGCGGGGCCGGGATGCTCACGACCCGCACCTGGTTCCGCGTGACGGCGGCCGCGTAGGTCTTCCCCTCCACCACCTGCAGCGTCCACAGGCGCAGGACGAGGACGCCGAAGAGGAGCAGCACCACCACCCCGACGATGCGCAGGCGGAGATTGGGCCGGGACTCCTCCTCCTCGGGCGAGCCCACGATGGACGCCACGTTGACGCTCTTGCGGGGCCGCATGCGCGGCTGGCGGCCGTCGGTGCGCCAGGAGCTGCGGCGGGCGGTCCGGGCCGACGGCTTCGGGTGCAGCCGGTCACCGCGGATCGGGTGACGGAGTGTCCGCTTCACCAGTTCCTGCTCGAGGACTCGGCGGACACGAGCGAGCGGCGGTTGCCCTCACCGGCCAGGGCCCACCGCATCAGGCGGTTCACCGGCAGCACCAGCACGACGCTCGAGATCCCGACGACCAGGCACACGGCCAGGAAGTCGATCTGCACCATCTGCTGTTGACCGAGGATTGCGCCGAGCACGGCGAACAGCATGTCCGCTCCGACGCTCCCCGCGACCGCGGCCACCGGCTTGAGCCAGGCCGCACGGGGGTCCATGGCCGCCGTGAGCGACCCCGTGACGAAGCCCAGCAGGCAGCCCACCAGGGCGGACAGCCCGAAGGGGGTGGGGAGGACCAGGTCGAAGGCCAAACCGGCCCAGAAGCCGACGATGGCGCCCGTCTCGGGGCCGTCCAGCAGGGCGGCCGTGATCGGGAGCAGCCACAGGAGGTCGGGATGGGCGCCGCCGATGCGCAAGGCCACCATCACGCTCTGCTGCACCATCAACACGACGAAGATCACCAGCGCCACGCGGAGCATGGCCCGGCCGGTCATGGCTGGGGCACCCACTGGACCACGTCCACGTACGCCAGCTGGCCCAGGTCGGCCTTGGGATCGACCTCGATCGACTCCTGGCTGGCGCCCGCGGGCGTGTGGAACGACCGCACGCTGGCCACGGGGATCCCCGCTGGGAAGGCCGCGGCGTCCAGGCTGCTCGTGAACATGACCTCACCCTTGTGCAGCACGGTGTGCGGGGGCACCAGGTCGGCGGTCATGGAGCTCGACGGGCCCTGGCCGTCGACGATCCCGGTCAGCTGGTTCCCGAACGTGACACCGACCTTGGACTGGCCGTCGGTGACGAGGCGCACGACCGAGGAGTGGTGGAACGACTGGATCACCTGGCCCACGAGGCCGCCCGCGCCGACCACGGGGTAGCCGACGTCGACCCCGTCGGCGCGGCCCTTGTCCAGCGTGATGGTGGCGGTGAAGTTGGACGAGTACTCGTCGATGGTCTGCGCGGTGACGGTCGGCAACGATTGCAGGAAGGGCAGGTTCTCGAGCGCCATGAGCTGGCGCAGCTGGCTCTGCTCGAAGCCGCGCTCGGCCTGGGCGGCGCGCAGGTCGCCGATCGTCTTCTGCAGCTGCTCGTTCTGGGCCTGGACCGAGCCGTAGTTGAACGCGCCGGCGAAGAAGTCGCCGATCGGGTTGATGATGTCGAGGACGCCCTGGCGCAACGGCGCGTAGACGTCGTTGGCCACCGACTTCACCCCCGAGGTCAGGCTGTGCGTCCGCCCGTTGAGGTCGAGGGAGATGAGGGACAGCGACAGGACGACGAGGACGATGACCGTGAGCGTACGGCGCGACCGCCGGGACCGGGCCACCCAGAGAAAACCGGTCGCTCGGTCAGCGCGTGGACGTGGTGATCAGCACCCGCTTCAGCGCTTCGAACTCTTCCAGGCACTGGCCGGCACCGATGGCGACGCAGTTGAGCGGCTCCCGGGCCACCACGATCGGCATGCCGGTCTCGTGCTGCAGGCGCGCCTCGAGCCCGTGCAGCAGCGCCCCGCCGCCCGTGAGCACGATGCCCTGCTCCATGATGTCGGCGGCCAGCTCGGGCGGGGTCCGGTCCAGGGTGACCTTGACGGCGTCGATGATGGCGGACACCGGCTCCTCGATGGCGCGGCGGATCTCCTCGGTGGAGACGACGATCGTCTTGGGGAGCCCGCTCACGAGGTCGCGGCCGCGGATCTCGGCGTGCAGCTCCTGCTCCAACGGGTACGCCGACCCCAGTGTGATCTTGATCTCCTCCGCCGTGCGCTCACCCAGTGCGAGGCTGAACTCCTTCTTCACGAACGAGACGATCGCCTCGTCGAGCTCGTCGCCACCGATGCGCACGGACTGGCTGGTGACGATGCCGCCGAGCGAGATCACGGCGACCTCGGTCGTCCCCCCGCCGATGTCGACCACCATGTTGCCCGTCGGCTCGTGCACCGGCAGGCCGGCGCCGATGGCGGCCGCCATCGGCTCCTCGATGATGTAGGCGCGCCGTGCGCCGGCGTACTCGGCGGCCTCCATGACGGCGCGGCGCTCCACCCCCGTGATGCCCGACGGCACGCAGATGACCATGCGCGGCTTGGCGAAGCGCCGCTGGTGCACCCGGTGGATGAAGTAGCGCAGCATCTTCTCGCAGATCTCGAAGTCGGCGATGACGCCGTCCTTCAGCGGCCGGATGGCCTGGATGTTCGACGGCGTGCGGCCGATCATCCGCTTGGCCTCGGCGCCCACGGCCAGCGGGCGGCCGTCCTTGATGTCGACCGCGACCACGGAGGGCTCGTTCAGGACGATGCCGCGGCCGCGGACGTAGACCAGCGTGTTGGCGGTGCCGAGGTCGACGGCCATGTCACGACCAAGGAGGGAAAGGCGATTTTCGGCCATAGCTGGAGTCTCCCGAGGGAATCCTGGAAGGGCGCCGGGGTCTGGCGCCCGTGGTGGTGCGCCCCCAGGCTACGGGACCGGAGGGGGGTTCACAAGGCGGTCGGCGTGCGACACCCATCTGACCTGGGATTCCGGCCGTGCCGGCCGGCGGGGCCGACGAGGGCCTACGAGGCCGCCAGACCGGGGAAGAAGAGGGCGATCTCCCGCGCCGCGGACTCGTGCGAGTCGGACCCGTGGACCAGGTTCTCGGTCGTCTCTATGCCGAATTCGCCGCGGATCGTGCCTGGCGCGGCCTCCGCCGGGTTCGTGGTGCCCATCATGAGGCGCACCACGGCGAAGGTGTCCTTGGGCCCCTCGACCACCATGACGAGCGAGGGCGACCGCGTGATGAAGGCCACCAGGTCGCCGAAGAACGGCCGCTCCTGGTGCTCGGCGTAGTGGACCTCGGCCACCTCCCTGGTGATCGTCCGGAGCTCGGCCGCGACCAGGCGCAGGTTCTTGCGCTCCAGGCGGCTGAGGATCTCGCCGGCGAGCCCACGCTCGACGCCGTCGGGCTTCACGATGACAAGGGTGCGGTCCACGAGGGGTGGACACTACACAACGGCACCCGGCCGGTCCGCCCGCCCTCCGCCCGCCCTCAGCGCCCGGCGTCCTCCCAGGGAACGGCCGAGGCCAGCGCGTCGGCGCGCGCGGTGCCCACGACGTAGAGCGACCCGGCGACCACGACGAGCCCGTCGGCGTCGACCATCCCGCGTGCCACCCGCACCGCGGCGCGCACGTCCCGCTCCTCGTAGACGGCCAGCCCGACGGAGCGGCCCGCCTCCGCCACCGCGGCGACCGGCATGGCGCGCGGCGACTCGGGCTCGCAGGCGACGATCGCGGCGATCCCCGCCGACGCCAGCGGTGCCAGCATGGCCGACGGGTCCCGGCCCGAGAGCATGCCCACCACGGCCACCGACACGCCGTCGACCGCGAATTCCTCGGTGAGCGCGTCCGCCAGAGCGGCCATGCCCGCCGCGTTGTGCGCGCCGTCGACCAGGAGCAGCGGGCGGCGCCCCAGCACCTCGAGGCGGCCCGGCACGCGCACGGCGGCCAGTCCCTCCTCGATCACCTCGGGGTCGAGCGGGCCGTCGAAGAACGCCTCCACGGCGGCGGTGGCGACGGCCGCGTTGACCCCCTGGTGGGCGCCGTGCAGCGGGACCAGGACGTCCTCGTAACGGCCGCCCGGTGTCCAGAGCGTGACCAGGCGGCCCCCGACCGCCACCAGGTTCGACTCGCAGCCGAAGTCGCGGCCCGCGACCCACACCGAGGCCGCACCCACCGCGTCGGCGCGCTCGACGACGATGTCGACCAGCGCCGCGTCCATCTCCCCCACCACGACCCGGCTGCCGGGCTCGATGATGCCCGCCTTGTCCGCCGCGATGCCCTCGAGCGTGGGGCCGAGCACGTCGGTGTGGTCGAAGCTGACGTTGGTGAGCACCGCCACGTCGCCGCGCACCACGTTGGTGCAGTCCCACGTGCCACCCAGCCCCACCTCCACCACCATGGAGTCGACCGCCTCGGTGGCGAACCACGACAGGGCGGCCGCGGTCAGCAGCTCGAAGCGTGTCGGCCGATCCTCGAGCAGCCCTTCGAGCAGCGCCAGCTCGGTCAGCACCGCGGTGAGCGACGCGTCGTCGATCGCCTCTCCGTTGCGGGCCAGGCGCTCGGCCACCGTGTGCAGGTTGGGGCTGGTGTAGGTCCCGACGCTGAGGCCCTTGGCCAGCAGCAGGGAGGTCGCCATGGCCGAGGTCGACCCCTTGCCGTTGGTGCCGGTGATGTGGATGGACGGGATGGTGTCCTGGGGCTCACCGAGCAGCGCGGTCAGGGCGCGCATGCGGTCGAGCGTCGGCAGCGCGCGGCGGCGCGGCATGTTCGACTCGAAGTCGACGTGGGCGTCGAGCCAGGCCAGCGCGTCGGCGATCCCCTCGAACGGCGGCGACACCGGCTGCTCCACGGCGACCGGCTCGGGCCCGGGTTCGGTCAGGACGCGGCGCGGCGGGAGCGGGTCGCCTTGACCGGCGCACCGCCGAGCGGCACCAGCGTCGGGGCCACCCGGTCGAGCACCACGGAGCGGTCCACCACGCACTTGCCCACGTCGGTGCGGCTGGGCAGGTCGTACATCACGTCCAGCAGCACTTCTTCGAGGATGGCCCGGAGGCCACGGGCGCCCGTGCCCCGCAGCAGCGCCTGCTCGGCCACCGCCTCGAGGGCGTCGGGCGTGAACTCGAGCTCGACGTTGTCGAGCGCGAAGACCCGCTCGTACTGCCGGGTCAGCGCGTTCTTGGGCTCGACGAGGATCTGCACCAGCGCGTCCTTGAAGAGCGGCGAGACGGCGCTCACCACGGGCAGTCGCCCGATGAACTCGGGGATGAGCCCGAACTTGATGAGGTCCTCGGGCAGCACGTGGCGCAGGATCTCCCCGTCGTCGCGGTCCTTGCGGTGGACCTCGGCCCGGAACCCGATGCCGCGCTTGCCGATGCGCCCCTCGATGAGCCGGTCGAGCCCCGCGAACGCCCCGCCGCAGATGAACAGGATGTTGGTGGTGTCGATCTGGATGAACTCCTGGTGCGGGTGCTTGCGCCCGCCCTGGGGCGGGACCGAGGCGGTGGTGCCCTCCAGGATCTTGAGCAGCGCCTGCTGCACCCCCTCCCCCGACACGTCACGGGTGATGGAGGGGTTCTCGCTCTTGCGGGCGATCTTGTCGATCTCGTCGATGTAGATGATCCCGGTCTCGGCCCGCTTCACGTCGTAGTCCGCCGCCTGAATCAGCTTCAGCAGGATGTTCTCGACGTCCTCGCCGACGTACCCGGCCTCGGTCAGCGCCGTGGCGTCGGCGATGGCGAAGGGCACATTCAGCATGCGGGCCAGCGTCTGGGCCAGCAGCGTCTTGCCGCACCCCGTCGGGCCGAGCAGCAGGATGTTCGACTTGGCCAGCTCGACGCCGTCCTCGCCGGCGGGCGGCCCCGCCTGCACGCGCTTGTAGTGGTTGTAGACGGCCACCGACAGGATCTTCTTGGCGTACTCCTGGCCGACGACGTAGTCGTTGAGGAAGTCGAAGATCTCGCGTGGCTTGGGCAGGTCCTCGAAGCTCAGCTCGGCGGACTCGTCACGCTCCTCGGCGATGATGTCGTTGCACAGGTCGATGCACTCGTCGCAGATGTAGACACCCGGACCGGCGATGAGCTTCTTGACCTGCTTCTGCGTCTTGCCGCAGAAACTGCACTTGACGAGATCCCCACCCTCACCGAACTTGGCCACCCGATCGCTTCTCCCGTCCCTTGTCCGATGGTCCTACGCGGCGCCGATGGCTTCGAGGGAGGCGATGTTGCGGGCCGTGATGACCTCGTCGATCACGCCGTAGGTCACAGCCTCCTCCGCCGTCATGATGAAGTCACGGTCCGTATCCTGCGCGACCTTCTCCTGCGTCTGCCCCGTGTCCTCGGCGAGCATGCCCGACAACAGGTCGCGCATGCGGAGGATCTCCCTGGCCTGCAGCTCGATGTCGCTGGCCTGCCCCTCGACGCCACCCCAGGGCTGGTGCAGCAGGACCCGGGCGTGCGGCAGGGCGAAGCGCTTGCCCTTGGCGCCGGCCGCCAGCAGCACGGCCGCCGCCGACGCGGCCTGGCCGAAGCAGAAGGTCGACACGTCGGCCTTGATGAACTTGAGCGTGTCGTAAATGGCGAAGAGCGCCGTGATCTCGCCGCCGGGCGAGTTGATGTAGAGGTGGATGTCCTTGTCGGGCTCCTCGGACTCGAGGAAGAGCAATTGGGCGCAGATGAGGTTGGCCACGGCGTCGTCCACCGGCGTACCCAGGAAGATGATCCGCTCACGCAGCAGCCGGGAGTAGAGGTCGTAGGCACGCTCGCCACGGTTGGACGACTCGATCACCGTGGGGACCAGGTAGTTGTAGGCCTTCATTCGTTCCCCCGGACTCTGCATCGTCACTCGCTCTCCTCGCTCTGGTCGGCCTCGTCGCTCTGCTCGGCCTCGTCGTCCTTCGACGCATCCACCCGGAGGTCGTCCCGTGACATCGGGTTGCCCTCTTCGTCGAAGAGTTCCACGTGGTCGATCAGCCACTCCAACGCCTTGCCCTTGCGCAGCTCAGAGCGTACCGCGCCGGTCCGGCCGGCCGTGTCGAGTTGGCGGCGCAGCTCCGTGGGCGTGGTCCCCATGCTCTCGGCCATCCTGGCTATCTCGGCATTCAGCTCGTCGTCAGCGAGCGACAGCTCCTCGGCCTCCACCAGGGCGCGGAGCGCCAGGTCCGCCTTGACGGCCGCCTGCGCGTCCACCCGCACGGCGGCCAGCAGTTCGTCGGGCGACGTGCCCGTGGCCTGGAAGTACTCGGCCAGGCCGAGCTTCTGGGCCTCCAGCCGGTGCTGCAGGTCGTGGAGCCGCTCGTTGACCTCGGCGTCGACGAGGACCTCGGGCACGTCCTCGTCGGAGACGAGCCCCGCCACGGCCTCGATGGTCTTCTGGCGCAGCGCCATCTGGCTCTGCATGAGCTTGACGCGCCCGATCCGGTCCTCGATGTCGGCCCGCAGCTCGGCCACGGTGGCGAACTCGGAGCTCTCGGCGGCCCACTCGTCGGTCGCCTCGGGCAGCCGCTTGACCTTGACCTCCTTGACGAGCACCCGGAAGGCGACGTTCTCCTCGGGGGTGTTCGGGTTCGGCGCGTCGAAGGCGAGGATGGCCCCGGCCTTGGCACCGTGCAGCTCGGCGTCGAGCTCGGGGACGATCGACCCGGTGCCGACCTCGTAGAGGTAGTCGTCGACGCCCACCACCTCGGCGCCCGACGCGTCGTTGCCGTGGAGGTCGATGGTCACCAGGTCGCCGTCGATGGCGGGCCGCTCGACGACCTCGAGCTCGGCGTCGTTCTCGCGCAGGCGGTCGAGCTGGCGCTGCACGTCCTCCTCGCCGACGGCGAGCCCCGGCAGCGTGACCTGGAGGCCGTCGTAGCCTGGGATGGCCACGAGCGGGCGCACCTGCACGACGGCGTCGAACGAGACGGCGCCTCCGTCCTCACCGCCGGTGATGTCGATCTCGGGCTGCGCGATCGGGTCGAGCTCGGTGTCGACGACGGCGCGGGCGTAGAAGTCCGGCAGCGACTCGCGCAGCGCCTCGGCGCGCAGCGCGCCGGCCCCGCCCATGCGCGCCTCGAGCACCTTGCGCGGCACCTTGCCGGGACGGAAGCCCGGCACACGCACCTGCTGGGCGAGCGTGCGCACGACGTCGCCCAGGGCTCGGTCGAACTCGGGCTCGTCGATCTCCACGCTCAGGCGGACGAGGTTCCCCTCCAATGGCTCTGCAGTGGCACGCATCACGAGCCGATCACTCTACCGGCCACCGCGTGCCTCCCGAGCCGCCCGGGCCCGTCCGCGCCTAGAACATGAAGTTCATCGCACCGAGGACGCGACGGCCGGCCGCCGCGTCCCCCGTCACCGCCACCCCACCGGCGGCCTCCACCTGTGCCGCCGTGGCCCGGCCACAGCCGAGGCGCGTGAAGTCGACGCCCGACAGCGAGAGGGTGACCGCCGGGTCCACCTCGTCGCCGACGGGCCGGGCCCGCCCGCCCTCGACGGCGATGGTGAAGGCCCGCGCGTCGCTCCCGGGGCCCGAGACCTCGAAGCGGACCGCCGTGCCCTCGGGGCAGCCGGCCTGCTTGCCCACGACGAAGGGCATGGCGCCCTGCACGCGATCGAGCGAGAGGGCCGACGCCCCGTTCCCGCACCCGCCCGGGCGGTCGAGGGCACGCCGGACGTCCTGCTCGTGGACCCAGCAGTCGAAGACCCGCACCTCCATGAACACCGCGTGGGGCACGTCGCCGACGGGGCTCCACCCGGGAGCCGCCCACTCGTCCTCGGTGCACGCCTCCAGTCGGGCCAGGCGGGTGGCGGCAACCTCGACGAACTCGGCGCGGACCTCCGGGCCGGACCGGGCCCGTCGCACGCCGACCCACCGCTCGTTCATGGTGGCCACGTCGTTGCGCACGTGCGCCGCGGGTGGGGCGTCCCACTCCGGGAGGGGCTCGCCCATGATGGTGCGCTCGATCCCGATCACGTGAGAGATCTGGTCCTTGACGTCCCAGCCGGGGCACTCGGTCGGCCGGGCCCACTCGGTGGCCGACAGGTCGGCGCAGACCTCCGCCAGCGACCCCCAGGTCTCGGCCAGCGCCGCCGTCGCCCTCAGCCCTCGTCGTCGCCAACCACCGTCCTGACCTGCGTCGATGCCGCTCACCAGGCCGACAGTACCCCCATCGGGGCGGGTCGCCCGCCCGACCATCCCCCAATCAGCGCGAACCCACCGCTACGTTCGACAGCCGTCCAGGGCCATCACCGACCAGAGGAGTTGCCATGGCTAACTACGAGGGGTACTGCGTGAAGTGCCGGGAGAAGCGTGAGTTCGACGGCCAGGAAGTCGAGCTGGCCAACGGGCGCCGTGCCGCCCAGGGGACCTGCCCGGTCTGCGGCACGAAGATGAACCGGATCCTGGGCAAAGCCAAGGTCTGATCCGGCCGTCACGCCGGCGGGCGAGCACCCCGCCGGCGTGAGACGATGCTCGGTATGCACGAGCTGATCATCGAGGGAGGGACGCTCGTCGACGGCACGGGCGCGCCAGCGCGCACCGCCGACGTCGCGGTGGACGCCGGCCGCATCACCGAGGTGGGGCGGCCCCAGGGCGGTGCCACCCGGACCATCGACGCCGACGGACTCCTGGTCACCCCGGGCTGGGTCGACGTGCACACGCACTACGACGGACAGGTCACGTGGGACACCGAGCTCGCCCCGACGTCGTGGCACGGGGTGACGACGCTCGTCATGGGCAACTGCGGCGTGGGGTTCGCTCCCGCCGCGCCCGACCGCCACGACTGGCTGATCGGGCTCATGGAGGGCGTGGAGGACATCCCCGGCACGGCGCTGGCCGAGGGGATCGCCTGGGAATGGGAGACCTTCCCCGAGTACCTCGACGCGCTCGAGCGCCGGCGCTGGACCGTCGACGTGGGCGCCCAGGTGCCCCACGGTGCGGTGCGGGCCTACGTCATGGGCGAGCGCGGCGCCCGCAACGAGGCCGCGACCGCAGAGGACATCGAGGCCATGCGGGCCATCGTGCTCCAGGCGCTGCGCGCCGGTGCGCTGGGGTTCTCCACGTCGCGCACCTTGGGCCACCGGGCCATCGACGGCGAGCTGGTCCCGGGGACCTTCGCCGCCGAGGACGAGCTGTTCGGCATCGGGGCCGCGCTGGGCGAGGCGGGCACGGGCGTCTTCGAGCTCGCCCCGCTGGGCTCGGCCGGCGAGATGCTCCAGGACGCCTGGCTCGAGGTCGACTGGATGCGCCGGCTCTCGGCCGCCATCGGCCGCCCCGTCTCCTACGTCCTGCTGCAGGCCGACGACGAGCCCGAGCTCTGGCGCAAGCAGCTGGCCGCCTCGCTCGACGCCTGCGCCGAGGGGGCCCAGCTCTACCCCCAGATCGCGGGGCGCCCGACCGGCATCCTCTCGGGCCACCACACCACCCTGTGCCTGTTCTCCGAGTTCCCGGCGTACCGCGAGCTGCGCTCCCGCGGGCTCTCGACGGCCGAGCTGGGCACCGCGCTCGCCGATCCCGAGGTGCGGCGCGCCATCGTGGAGTGGGCGCCGTCGTCACCGGCCGAGGCCGAGGCCATGGAGAAGGCGTTCCACCGCACGTTCGTGCTCGGGGACCCGCCCGACTACGAGCCCGGGCCCGAGCGCTCGCTGGCGGGGCTGGCGGCGGCCCGCGGGGTCTCGCCGCTCGAGGTCGCCTACGACGAGATGGCCCGCGACGGCGGCCAGGGGCTCCTCTACATCCCCATCCTCAACTACGCCACGGGCGACCTCGACCACGTGCGGGAGATGATGCTGCACCCCCAGGGCCTGCTCGGCCTGGCCGACGGCGGTGCCCACACCGGGACCATCTGCGACGCGTCCATGCCGACCTTCATGCTCACCCACTGGACCCGCGACCGCAGCCGGGGCGAGACGCTGCCGCTCGAGTACGTCGTGAAGAAGCAGACGCACGACACGGCCCGCCTCTACGGCATGTCGGACCGGGGCACGGTGGAGCCGGGCGCGCTCGCCGACTTCAACCTCATCGACTACGAGGGGCTCACTCTCGGCACCCCCTACGTGACGGCCGACCTGCCGGCGGGCGGTCGCCGGCTGCTCCAGAAGGCGTCGGGGTACGTGGCCACCATCAAGGCCGGCACCGTGACCTTCGAGCAGGGCGCCGCGACCGGCGAGCTGCCCGGCCGCCTGGTGCGCGGCGCGCGCTGAGCCCGGCCGCCCCGCCGCCCCGCCGCCCCGCCTCGCCAGCCCTCGCCAGCCCTCGCCGCCGCTCCCCGGTCGCGCCACCGGGCCGTCCGGCACGGCAGACTGCACCTCGTATGGACGCGCCGCTGACCCAGTACGCGCTGCGGGACGGGGTCCACGTCGGCTACCAGGTGTGGGAGGCCGATCCCGCGGTGGGACCGGGCGACGCGGTGGACGTGGTCGAGTTCAGCAGCGGGCTGATGATCTCCATCGACGAGGCCGTCGACGAGCCGAACTGGCTCCGGTACACCGAGCGCCTGACGGGGTTCTCGCGTCTGATCCGCTTCGACACCGTTGGGCTCGGACTCTCCGACCCGCTACCGGCGGGATCGGACCCCTCCATCGAGGGCTGGGCCCGCGACGCCCTGGCCGTCATGGACGCGGCCGGGTGTCCCGCCGCGGTCCTGCTGGCATCCACCGGGGGTGCCCTGGCGGCCCTGTGGCTGGCGGCCACCCACCCCGAGCGGGTCACCTCGCTGGTCATCGTGAACGGGACGGCGCGTGTCGGCCGGGCGGAGGACTACGGCTTCGGCGTGTCCGACGAGGAGGTGGCCGAGGCGGCCAACATCGACGTGCCGCTGGTGGAGGGCGACGTCCCGCAGGACATCGCGGTGTTCGCGCCCAGCCTGGCGCACCGCGTCGGATTCCGTGAGTGGTGGGAGCGGGCGGCCCGGCGGGGCGCGAGCCCCGCCACCGCGATCGCCTTCAACCTGGTGACCTTCTCCGCCGACATGCGCGGCTGCCTGCCCGACATCACGCGCCCGACGCTGGTCATCGCGCGCACGGCGAGCTACGCCAACCTCAGCCAGCACGGGCGCTACCTGGCCGAGCACATCGCGGGCGCACGCTTCGTCACCTTCCCGGGACCCGACCTGCTCCCCTGGGCCGGCGAGTTCGACTCCATCGTCGACGAGATCGAGGAGTTCGTGACCGGAGGGCGTGGCGCGCACGCGCCCACCCGCACGCTGGCCACGGTGCTGTTCACCGACATCGTGGACTCCACGGTGCGCGCCGCCGCGGTGGGCGACCGCCAGTGGCGCGCCGTGCTCGACGAGTCCGACGTCAACGTCGGCCGCCTCCTCTCCCGCCACGACGGCGTCCTCGTCAAGACGACCGGCGACGGGATCCTGGCCCGCTTCGCCTCGCCGGCGCAGGGGGTGCGCTGCGCGGCGGCCCTGGTCGAGGCGGCGCGGCGCGGCGGCCTGCAGCTGCGGGCCGGGCTGCACACCGGTGAGGTGGAGCTGCGCGGTGACGACATCGGCGGCCTGGCGGTCCACATCGCCTCGAGGGTCAGCGCCCTGGCCGGCGGCGACGAGGTCCTCGTCACCGGCACGGTGCGCGACCTCGTGGTCGGGTCCGGGATCGCCTTCGACGACCGCGGCCGCCACGACCTCAAGGGCGTGCCCGGCGAATGGCAGATCCTGGCCGTGGAGCTGGCCTCGGCGCCGTGAGCGACCCCGCGTCCCGCGCCGGGCGCACCAACCGGCGGCACCGCCAGACCCAGATCCGCCGACGGCGTGCGGTGGTACTGCTCGCCCTGATCCTCGTCGTGGCCGCACTCGTGATCACGCTCTCGTCGGGGAGCACCCCGCCCCCGACAGGCCGCTCGACGTCATCGTCCGCCTCCACATCGACGTCCGCCGTGCCGACGACGGCACCGGCAGCATCGGGCTCCTCCTCCGCGTCGGGTCCCGAGGGCGCCGGCACGCACCGGGGGAGGACGACCGCCTCGGGGCCGCCGTCACTCGAGGCCGGCATGGAGGCATGGCAGCTGGCCGCCCCGCTCTCCCGCGAGGCGCTGGTGACCGTCGGGAACCGGCTCCGCATCCTCGGTGGCCTCTCGTCGTCCGGGAGCTCCCTCAGTGGCGCCTCCTGGCTCGACCCGGCGAGCGGGACGGTCACGGCCTCGGGCTCGCTCGCCGATGTGGTTCACGACGGCGCGGGCGCGCAGATCGGCGCGACGTCGTACGTCTTCGGTGGCGGCTCGCCCGACACATTCGCCACCGTGCAGACGCTGGGGTCCGCCGCGGCGACCGAAGCCGGCGCGGTGGCCGGCCAACTGCCACAGCCCCGCTCGGACCTCGCCACCGCCACCATCGGCGGCACCGTGTACATCGTGGGGGGCTACGACGGCACCACCTACGAGCCCTCGGTCCTGGCCACCACGGACGGCACCCACTTCGCGAGCGTGGCGACCCTTCCGGTGCCCGTGCGCTACCCCGCCGTCGTCGCACTCGGCGGCAACGTGTTCTCGTTCGGCGGCCAGACGGGCAGCGGCGCCGGCAGCGCGGTCAACGCCACGGCGGCGATCCAGGAGATCGACCCAGCAACCCACACCGCCCACGTCGTCGGCAGCCTGCCCCAGGCCCTGTACGGCGCGGCCGCCTTCGTGATCGACGGCCACATCTACCTCGCCGGCGGCCAGACCGGCGGGGGCCAAACGCTGACCCAGCTCTACGAATTCGACCAGCAGACCCACCGGGTCGCCGACGCCGGCCTGCTCCCCCAGGCCGTCGCCTTCGGCGGGTACGCCACGGTCGGCACGGGGAAGTCCGCCATCGGGTACCTCGTGGGAGGCGAGGTGGCCCAGCAGTCGGGAACCGACCAGGCCGGCCTCGCCTCGGGATCGCTGGCGAGCGTGATCTCGCTCCGGCCCAGCCGCTACGGCGGACCGGTCGGCGGGGCCGACGCGGGAGCGCCCTACCAGGGCCATCTCCTGATCGCCGACCGAGGCAACGACCGTCTGCTTGTGATCGACGCGGCCCGCAACCTGCAATGGCAGTACCCCTCGGCCACCATGCCGCCCCCACCGGGAGGGTTCTACTTCCCCGACGACGCCTTCTTCTTCCATCAGGGGACCGGGATCATCTCCAACCAAGAGGACAACCACACCATCGTGGAGATCGGCTACCCGTCGGGGAAGATCCTCTGGCAATACGGGCATCCCGGGGAGCCCGGCACCGCGGCCGGCTTCCTCAACCAGCCGGACGACGCTTACCTGCTGAAGAACGGCGAGATCACGGTGGCCGACGCCATGAACGACCGGATCCTCTTCATCTCCCCGAACGGGACGCCCTTGAGCCAGATCGGCACCAACGGGGTGGCGGTGCACAACCCGCCCACGAGCGTGGGATACCCCAACGGCGACACCCCGCTCGCCAACGGGAACGTATTGGTCTCGGAGATCAATGGCTCGTGGATCACGGAGTACACGCCCGCTGGTCAGTTGGTCTGGACCGTGCAGCTGCCCACCGTCAACTACCCCTCCGACCCCCAACAGCTCGGATCGAACCTCTACCTGCTCGCTGACTACGACCCGCCCGCCGAAGGGCGGATCCTGACCATCCGCCGCTCCGGCGCCGTCGTCTGGAAGTACGACGTGCTGTCCGGGGACGGCATGCTCAAGAAGCCGTCGCTGGCGGAGCAACTTCCCAACGGGCTGATCATGGCGAACGACGACTATCGCAACCGCGTGATCGTGATCGACCCGCGTGACGACAGCATCGTGTGGCAGTACGGGCTCACCGACACCTCGGGGACCGCACCGGGGCTGCTCAGCATCCCGGACGGCTTCGACCTGCTGCTCCCCAACGGCACGACCCCGACGCACCCGCAGACGGGCTGAGCATGACCGGGGAGGGGGTCCCGCCCGTGCTAGTCATGGGGCCTCGATAGCTCGGGGCACCGTGGAGATCGGGAGATCACTGGCATGGCACAACGGACTCGACCCGTCGCATCGGACCGCGTGCCCGGGCATGCACAGGGTGCGGGCAGAGGCAAGACGGGCCCACGGCGCCGCCGGCGCACCCGATTCGACGCGCCGCCGCCGCGGCCGTTCGCCCTCTCGGGGTGGGCGCTGCTGCCCCTGCGGGCGTTCCTGGGATTCACGTTCTGCTTCGCCGGACTGCAGAAGCTGGCCAACCCGAACTTCTTCGACGCCAACAGCCCGTCGAGCATCCAGGCCCAGCTGATCGCCGCCACCAGGATCAGCCCTCTGCACCCGCTGCTCGGGCACCTCCTCCGCTTCGCCGTGCCCATCGGCGTGGTCATTGCGCTGGCGGAGCTGGCTGTCGGCCTGGGAGCACTCCTCGGGCTCTGGACGCGGGTGGCCGCGGCAGGCGGCATGGTGCTGTCCCTCACCCTCTTCCTGACGGTGAGCTTCCACTCCTCGCCCTATTACACCGGGGCGGACATCGTCTTCCTGTTCGCCTGGATCCCGCTCCTCCTGGCCGGTTCGGGTGGCGTGCTGTCCCTCGATGCGGTGATCGCCGCCCGGGTGGCCGCCGAGAACTCGAGCGGGCCACCGGTCCTCGTCCCGATCCGCTTCGAGCTGGTGCAACAGGTCTGCGGCAACTACGAGGCCGACACGTGCGCCGCACGGGGCGGACAGCCCTGCGACGTCCGCCGATGCCCGTTCCTGGTGGACGAGCGGGGCAGCGTCGTGGAGCGGGGGCCCGATGCGGTGGACCGCCGGACCCTGGTCCTCGGCGGCACCGCCGTCGCCGCGTCCGCGGTGATCGGGGCGGTGGCCGCAGGTGCGGCCGCCGGGATCGGCCGTGCGGTGGGCGGCGCGCCGAGCCCTGGCGGGGGCGGCACGTCCGCCCTCTCGCCCACCGGGCCGAGTGCCGGCGCGGGCACCACGTCGACCTCCGCGCCGGCCGGGGCGACGACGACCACGGCACCCGCGGCGGCGAGCACGACCACCGCCCCGTCCGTGGCGGGCACGCGCATCGGTCTGGCCAGCCAGGTGCCCGTCGGCGGAGCGGCCACCTTCACGGACCCGGCGACGGGCGACCCCGGGCTCGTGCTCCAGCTCACCAAGGACCAATTCGTGGCGTACGACGCGGTCTGCCCGCACGCCGGGTGCACGGTCGGGTACTCGGCGGGCGCCAAGCTCATCGTGTGCCCGTGTCACGGCTCGGAGTTCGACCCCACGACCGGCGCCGTCGTCAACCCGCCGGCCCAACGGGGCCTCACGCCGATCCACGTGGCGGTCGGCGCCGACGGCTCCCTGCTCGCCGACGGCTGAACCGGGGCGGCCCAGCCCTACCAGCCCTGGCTGCCCGGGATCCCCTTGAAGGGTCCGGCGACGTCGGCCGTGACCCAGCCGCCGTAGAAGCCCCCGGGCTGGGGGACGACCAGCTCGTCGCCGACCCAGCAGGCGTCCATGCGGCCGGCATAGAACGCGACGTAGCCGGCGATGGCCCCGAAGGCCACGCTCGGCGTGTCGTAGCCCCAGGCGGCGTCCGGCTCGACCAGCGCACCGGCGTGCACGTCGAAGTAGTGGGCCAGGCCCTTCCACTCACACGAGGAGCGACGGTGGGTGCGGACGAGGGCGCCCGGCACGATGTCGTCGGGCGGCAGGTAGTAGTTCGGCGGATGGCTCGTCTCGAGCACCCGGTACGCGCCCGTCGTCTCGGCGATCACGCGGCCGCCGAGCTCGATCCGGATGCGGCGCCCGAACGCCTCGAGACGTGGTGGCCGCGGGTAGTCCCACACCGACTCCTGGCCGGGCTGCACGGGATCGGGTCGTGGGGTCATGGTCCTCCTCGTCGGGTCACACCGACAGGCTTGCCCGCAACACGCTGGTCCGCGAATGGGCCGGATTCCCGTCGTCACGCTGGAGGCTCACGTCCACCGCGGAGTACCCGGCCATGAGCCCCGCCGTCACTGCATAGTCGCCGTCACCCGACGGCGACAGTACGCCGACCGGCAGCATCTTCCGGGTGGTCGGGTCGAGCAACCAGACCTCGTAGAACTCCTGACTCGAAGGCGTCGAGAGGTCCCGGGTCCGCACGATCATGTGGCGCGTGGATCCCTCCGCCACCACCGTCACGGTGCCCGTGGCGGAGGCCGCCGTCTGGAGCGCCTGGAGCGAACCCTGCGCCACGACGGGCTGCCCCGGGGACCGGTGACCGGCCACCACGGATGCACCGAACACGCCGAGTGCGACCACGGCGGCCGCCACCGTCACGACCGCAGCCAGGCGGCGGCCCCTGAGGGCCGTCCGGGACGTCCGTGACGGCTGGGAGCCCTCGCCGGATTGCGACGGCAGCGCACGCGGCGGCAGGGCCGACGCCGCGGGATCGGAGGGCCCGGACCAGTTCGCCGGAAGCGCAGCCGCATGCACTGCGTTCGGGGCTCTCGGCGGCAGGGCGAGAGCCCGATCGGCGCGGACGGCCGAGGTAAGTGCCGCGTGGGCGACGACGACGTCGATCAGCTCCTCGGTACAGGTCGGGCACACTCTGAGATGCCGGCTCATGGCGATGGTCTCGTCCCGGCCCGTCTTGCCGGCCAGAAGCCCGATCAGGTCGACCTGCTCGTGTCCGGCCTCATCTGCACTCACGTGAGCTCACCTCCGTCAACGAGCGCGGCCAGTCGCCGCATGCCTCGGGCCATTCGGGCCTTGACCGTGCCAATGGGAACGTCCAACTTCGCCGCAATCTGCTGCTGTGTCAGGTCCCCGAAGTAGGACAACTCGATCGCCTCCTGTTGATCGGCGGAGAGCTGCGTCAGGGCCGTGCGGACCTCCGCCGCCCAGGCCAGACGCTCTACGAACTCGTCACCGTCCTCACCGGAGAGCTCACGAATCGCATCGACGGAGACCACCTCGTGATGCCGGCGCCGCAACTGGTCGATCGCCCGTTTGCGGGCGATGCCGAAGAGCCACGCCTCGAAGGGCCGGCTCGTGTCGAGGCGGTCGCGGCACCTCCAGACCTCGAGGAAGACGATCTGGAGGAGATCGTCGGCCTCCTCGTCGGGCACGAAGTGCCTCAGGTAGCCACGGACCATCGGGCCGTAGAGCCGGTAACACTCCTCCAGGGCGTACTCGTCGCCGCGGGCGAGGCGCGTCCCGACCGACGACGACGACGACGACGACGAGACGGTGCCCACCCTCACACCTCGACCCGGCTCCCGGCGAGGCCGCTTGCCGGCGACGTCGAGATCACGAACCCGCCGGAGGGAGCAGCACCCCGTTGATCACGTGGATCACGCCGTTGGAGGCGGTGATGTTGGCTTTGACGACCTGCGCCGTCCTGTCCTTACCGTCCGTGATGGTCACCTTCCCGCCGGTCGTGCTGACCGTGAAGGACGCACCGTTGACCGTCTTGACCGCCCCGGGCTGGATCTGGGACGACGTCTGGGCCCCCGACACGACGTGGTAGGTCAAGATGCTCGCCAACTCCGCTTTGTTGGCGGGCTTCAGCAGCGTCTTGAGGGTCCCCTTGGGGAGCGCGGCAAAGGCCCGATTGGTCGGGGCGAAGACGGTGAAGGGTCCGGTGCCCTCGAGGGTGTGGACCAGCCCCGCCGCCTTGATGGCCGCCACCAGCGTCGAGAGCTGGGGGGTGTGCTCGGCGATCTGGACCACGTTCTCCGACGACGTGCCCATGGTGCCGGCACCCGACGCCGTGGACGACGCGCCGGCAACGCCGCCGGCGGCACCGAGCAGTCCGAGAGCGAGCGCGGCGCTGGCAGTCGAGAGGCCCTTACGAATCTTCATCTGGATCGCTCCTTGTGTGCGTGCGGCCGGATGCGGCCTGTCTGTTCACTCGCACCTTCGGGAGAGAACCCGCTGCGGTTGCATTCGACGCAACTATTTTAGTGCTAAATACGAAGAGAGGGTGTTGGCCGACTGCGCCAACGGGGCCATCGCCCCCCGCACACCCTGGAGGAAGCACCATGAAGAAGCGATCCGGCCTGCTCGCCACGGCCACCCTGGCCGTCGGACTGGCCCTCTCCATCGTCCCCGCCGTTGCCGGGGCCTCGACCGCCTTCTCCCGCTCCGGCGGCCCTGCACCCACGTGGCAGGCCCCGGGGTCCCGTCCGGCCACCGACCTGAGCCTGGTCCACGGGATACCGGGACTCGATGTGGACATCTACGTCATCAAGAACTTCACGTCCTACAAAGAGCTGCCGGACGTCCACTTCGGCACCGGTGCGGACCTGACCACCGCGTTCCCCGGATGGGTGACGCCCGGCCTCTACACCGTCGACGTCGTCGCCACCGGCACCAGCCCCTTCAAGCCGCTGCTCATCAAGTCCTTCTTCCTGGGTTACGGGCAGAGCAAGACCGTGGCCGCCTACGTGACCGCCACCCCGGCGGGAGGCGCAGGACAGCCCACACTGGGGGTCTTCGCCAACGACGTCTCGGGCACGGGCGGCATGTCCCGCGTCACCGTCCGTCACCTCGCCGTCGCTCCGACCGTCGGCGTCTACGCAGACGGCTCCGTCGCCATCACGCCGTCCTTCTCGAACGGCCAGACGGCCACGGCCGTGGTACCGCCGAGCACCTATGGCGTCACGGTGACGGCGCCCGACATGCCCGGGACGGTGCTCGACAACGTGGGTGACGTCGCGCTCGCCGCCAACACCAACACGCTGGCCTTCGCCATCGGCAGCTACCCCACGACATTCACCGTGGTGGTGCTGGCGATTCCGACCGCCTGAGCGAACCGCCGCTGAGCGAACCGACGACGCCCGGCCCCGGGGCAGGGCCCCGTCGGCCGCTGCCGCGGGCGCGGCTGCAGTCCCGGCCGGTTGGACACCGGGTGGCCGTGGGGTGGACGTGGCGCACCTAGACCCAGGCCCGGACGCGAGAATGACGCTCGATTGCTTGGGAGGCCATCAGTGATTCGAGCCGTCATGTTCGATTTCGGAGGCGTCATCACGTCGAGCCCGTTCGAGGCGTTCGCCCATCTGGAGGCGGCACTCGGGCTCCCGACCGACTTCGTCCGCACCGTCAACGCGACCAATCCCGACGCCAACGCGTGGGCCAAGCTCGAGCGCGGTGAGGTCGACGTCGAGACGTTCGGGTCATTGTGGTCGGCCGAGGCCCGGGCCCTGGGTCACGAGTTGGACGGTCGGCTGGTTCTCGAACGGCTGGCGGGAGAGATCCGTCCGCAGATGGTGGCGGCCATCCGCGCCTGCGGCACCGCGTACAAGACGGCCTGCCTCACCAACAACTTCGCCCGGGCGGAAGCGGTGCTCTCGAGCGAGGTGGCCTCGGTGTACGCGCTCTTCGACGCGGTGCTGGAATCACGCGTCCTGGGTGTGCGCAAGCCGGATCCCCGGTTCTACGAGCTGGCGTGCGAAGCCCTCGGCGTCACGCCGGAGGAGTGCGTCTTCCTCGATGACCTCGGCGTGAACCTCAAGCCGGCCCGGGCGCTCGGGATGCACACCATCAAGGTGACGGATCCAGACGCGGCGCTCACCGAGCTCGGTGAGATCCTCGGGCTGTCACTGCGGGCCTGAGGTCCCGAAGCGTGGCCCCCGCAGAGCAGCGACGACCTAGATGCCGCTTCTCATGAGCTCGCGTAGGCGGACGCTGGCGCCGGTCCGCAGCACGGCGCGCAGGTAGATCCCCGAGGCGATCCTGGCCACCAACACCGTCGCGGCCAACGTCACGAGGACCGAGATGGTGAATCCCCACCACTGGACCTGACCCAGTCCGACCAGCACCGGCATGGCGAACGGCGCCGTAGGAGGGAAGTAGGCGAGCACCTTGACGAAGAGGCTGGCGCTTCCCGACGACGCAGCGGTCAGGGCGATGACGTACCCGACGATCATGGGCAGACTCAGCGGCAATGCGAGCGTCTGCACCTGGTCCTGACGTTCGGCCATGGAGCCGGCCGCCGCGTAGACCCAGCAGTAGAACGCGTAACCGAGCAGCAACCACAGCAGCGCGGCGGCGAGCGCGACCGGTTCGGCGCCGTGCAGGACGTCCGATCCGACCGCCTCTCCCAGGATCAACGCGACGACGAGGACGGCCGCGGCCTGACCCATCGCGACCAGACCGATACCTAACACCTTCCCCGAGAGCAGCTCGAGAGGGCGCATGGTGGCCAGGAGCACCTCCACCACACGACTCGCCTTCTCCTGCATGACCCCCATGAGGATCCAGGTCGTGTACTGCGTCAACATGAGGAACACGAGGATGACCCCGATCACGGACGCCCCGTTGACCGTGTGCGTCTTGGCCGCGGGCTCGAGACTCTGGATGGGGACCGGCTTGGTCGAGCGCAGCTGCTGTACCTGAGCCGTCGTGAGCCCGGCCGCCGTATAGGACTGCTCGATTCCGAGCGCCACCGCGACCGCCTCGACGAGGTTGGAAATGTCGGAGCCGTCTGACGGCTGGATCGCCAGCCCGACGACGACCCGGTCCCCGTCGACCACCGCCAGATCGAGAGCCCCGCTGCGAAGGTCGCCGTGCGCGGCCGACACGGACGCCTCCGGGACGAATTCCACCGTGGTGCCAACGCGGATCGCTTCGGCCCGCACGAGATGCTCGAGAGCGGCGCGATCCCCGCCGACAACAGCCACCTTTTCCGCCGATGTCGAGCTCTTGTGGAGCACGGGGATCACGATCGCGCCGGCGACGACCAGCAGGATGATGATCGTCCCGACGCGGAAGATCCGACCACGCACGCGCTCCCGGATCTCGCGGGCGGCGACCAGCCGGACCGCCCCGGGTGAGCCGGTCAGCCGGCTGGTCGTCCGGTGCGCCACCGGCGGCGTGGCGGTCCCCGCCGCCCGCCGCCGGTGGCGCCAGACCCGGAAGGCGACCAAGAGGAGGACAAGGGCGCCGAAGACGGCGAACCGCGTCACTGCAGCGACTCCCGGAACACCTCGGACAGGCGGCGACGCCCGAACGAGAATTCGGTCACGCGCCCCGCAGCCATGGCGGCGCGCAGCACCAGATCGCTGTCCACTCCCTCATCGAGTACGAGCCGCGCCGCTCCCGCGGCGACCTCCGACACGGTGACGCCACGTAAGGGCTGGGCCCAGGAGGCGTCGCGGTCGCCCTCCACCCGCACGACCAGGCGCTGGGAACCGGCGGTCACGAGCTCGTCGACCGTCCCGCTGACGACGAGTCGCCCGTGGTCGATGATCGTGACGACATCACACAGGTCTTCGACCAGGTCGAGCTGATGGCTCGAGAACAACACGCAGCAGCCCGCGCGCGCTTGGTCGACGAGCACGGCACTGATGGCGTCGATGCCCGTCGGATCGAGCCCCGCCAGCGGCTCGTCCAGAACGAGAAGCTCGGGGTCGTGCAGGAGTGCTGCCGCCAGCTGCACTCGCTGCTGGTTGCCGTGCGAGAGGGTCTCGACCTTGTCCCGCGCCCGGTCGGCGATACCGAGCCGATCGAGCCACGTGACCGTGGCGCTCCCCGCGTCGGGCCGGGAGAGACCGTGCAGGCGGCCGAGGTACTCGACCTGCTCGCCCACCTGCATGCCGGGATAGAGCCCGCGCTCCTCGGGCATGTAGCCGAACCGGCGGCGCTCCGCCGGTCCGACCGCGGCCCCGTTCCAGGTGACGGAGCCGGATTCGAGGTCGGTCAGCCCGAAGATGGCACGCATCGTCGTGGTCTTGCCGGCACCGTTCGGGCCGAGGAAGCCCACGACCTGTCCAGACGGCACATTGAACGTGAGATCGTCCAGGGCCGTCACCGAGCCATAGGTGCGACGCAGCCCGTCGAGTTCGAGCAGGCCACCCATCGGGCCAGGCTAGGTCGCATTTCGGGATCCCTCCCCGACCCCGCGTGGCCTTTCGTGTCTGATTCCCCCCTGTCGGCGTCAACGGCGCCGCGCCGCCGGGCAGTTACGCTTGGCCCGGCAAATCCACGGGATGTAGCGCAGCTTGGCAGCGCGCCTGCTTTGGGAGCAGGAGGTCCGGGGTTCAAATCCCCGCATCCCGACCAGCAGTGCGTGACCCCTCTGGTCGGACCGGTCCGACCTCGGCAAGAATGCCGGCGATGGCGGAGACCGGTGTGGCACAGCGCGCCGGGGGCGGCATCGTCCTGTTGACCCTGGCCTCGGCACAGTTCCTCATGACGCTGGACAGCTCGGTCATGAACGTCTCCATCGCCACCGTGGCCAAGGACGTGGGGACGACCGTCACCGGGATCCAGCTCGCCATCACGCTTTATACCCTCGTCATGGCCGCATTCATGATCACGGGCGGCAAGATCGGCCAGATCCTCGGGCGCAAGCGGGCGTTCATGATCGGCTGCATCGTCTACGGGGCCGGCTCCGCCATCACCTCCGTCGCGGGCTCACTGCCCGTCCTCCTGGTCGGATGGTCCCTGCTCGAGGGCCTCGGTGCCGTGCTGATCATGCCCTCGGTCGTCGCGCTGGTCGCCACGAACTTCGGTCGGTCCGAGCGGCCACGGGCCTACGGCCTGGTGGCGTCCGCGGGGGCGATCGCGGTGGCGGTCGGGCCGCTGCTCGGCGGGCTCCTGACGACGTACGCCAGCTGGCGTTGGGTCTTCGTGGGCGAGGTCGTGATCGTGCTCGGCATCCTGGCCCTGAGCCGTCGCATGGCCGACTCCCCTGCCGTCCCGGGCACACGGCTCGACCCGATGGGCACGCTCCTCTCGGCTGCGGGCCTCGGCCTGATCGTCTTCGGTATCATTCGCTCCGGCACATGGGGCTTCGTGCAGCCGAAGCCCGGCGCCCCACAGTGGTTCGGCACCTCCCCCGTGCTCTGGCTCGTTCTCGGTGGTGCGGGGGTCGTCGCGCTGTTCGTGCTGTGGGAGAGCAGGCAGCTGCGGCGCGGTGGGCCCGCCCTGGTGGATCCTCGGATGCTCCGTGTGCCGAAGCTGCAGGCCGGCCTGACGTCCTTCTTCTTCCAGTTCCTGCTCCAGGCCGGGCTGTTCTTCGTCCTCCCGCTGTTCCTCTCGGTGGCGCTCGGGCTCTCGGCCGTGGCGACGGGAATCCGCCTGCTCCCCCTGTCGGTGACCCTCCTCGCCTCCGCGGTCGGGGTGCCCAGGCTCTTCCCCCAGGCATCACCGCGCCGCGTCGTGCGCATCGGGTTCGGCCTCCTCCTTCTCGGCATCGTCGTGCTGCTGCTCGCGCTCGACCAGGGATCGGGGCCCGAGGTGGTCACGTGGCCGTTGCTGCTGGCGGGGCTCGGCATCGGGACCCTGGCCTCGCAGCTCGGCGCCATCACGGTGTCAGCGGTGCCCGACGAGCAGAGCGGCGAGGTCGGTGGGATCCAGAACACGGTGACCAACCTGGGCGCGTCCATCGGCACCGCCCTGGCCGGCGCGGTGCTCATCTCCGTCCTCACCACGACCTTCCTCGGCTCCGTGGCGAGCAACGCCGCCATCCCGAAGGAACTGTCCTCCCAGGCGCAGGTGGAGTTGTCGGCCGGGGTCCCGTTCGTGAGCGACGCCGACCTGAGCGCGGCTCTGAAGGAGGCCGGGGTGCCACCCACCACGGCTGCCGCGGTCGTGGACGAGAACGTGAAGAGCCGCATCAACGGGTTGCGCGCGGCGTTGGCCGTGCTGGCGCTCCTCGCCCTGGTGGCCTTGGCGACGACACGTCGCCTGCCCGACGCCCCGCTCACCGACGCGGACCCAGCGGACGGCCCGCCCTCGGCCCGGTCTCCGGACGACTCCTAGTCGCGGCCCTTCAGCTTCGCCGGAGCGTCACGCTGCACCAGGCGCGCTTGCGGCACGAGGGGCAGGTCATGCGGCGGTCGAACTTCCCCCGGGGCAGCCAGACGCCGACGGGGAACTGGAAGATGAGGAGGTCGAGCATGCCCACGTGCGAGGTCTGGCGGCACCGCTGGCACTCCACCGTGAACGTGCCCCGCTCGTCGAGCGGGTTGCCCGAGGTGGACGCGAGGCTGTCCGACTCGGGGCGGGCGCCCGAATAGAGGGCATGCTTGCCGACGGGCAGGGCCAAGGTCGTCCCGGAGGAGCCGCGGGCGGCCGGGCTTCCGGGCTCCGCCGCGGACGGCACCCAGAACAAGGCACGCTTGCCCAGAGGATCCGGTGCACGCTCACTGCGCGACCCACCCACGTCAGGCACTCTGCATGGCGTCGTACACGCAGGTGGAGATCGACCGGTAGGCGATCGCTCCCGGTGACAACGGGGCGTGCTGCAGGACCGACTGGCCGAGTCCCGGAGCCTCGGCGAAGCGCACCGACTTCGGGACGGGTGGCAGGAACATCGGGAGGCCGTAGCGCTCCTCCACTTCGGACAGGACCTTGCGGGAGTGCGTCGTGCGGCTGTCGAACATGGTGGGGATCACCCCGAGCACGCGCAGTTTCTCGTTGGCGAACTGGCGCACGTCCTCGATCGTCTCGAGCAACTGCCCGACGCCACGGTGACTGAGCGCCTCGCACTGCAGGGGCACGATCACCGCCTCGGCCGCCGTCAGGCCGTTGATGGTGAGCACGCCCAGGGACGGTGGGCAGTCGATGAGCACGGCGTCGTAACGGTCCAGGACTGGTTCCAGCGCCCGGGCGAGCACGTGCTCGCGGCCGGTACGGCTGAGGAGGTGCACCTCGGCGCCGGCCAGGTCGATGGTGGCCGGCACGAGGTACAGCCCGGCCACGCCGGGGACGGCCCTGATGACCTCGACCAGGCGGGCCCGGCGCACCAGCACGTCGTGCAGCGACGAGTCCAGCTCGTCGGGATCGAAGCCGAGGGAGAAGGTCAGGCAGGCCTGGGGGTCGAGGTCGACCACCAGGACCCGGTGCCCCTGTTGGGCCAACGCCACACCGAGGGACTGCACCGTGGTCGTCTTCGCCACGCCTCCCTTCTGGTTGGCGACGGCGATGACCTTGACCATCGCCAGAGTCTAGGACCGATGCCGGCACCGTTCTCCGGGGCCGAGGATGCCGAGGAGGGCGCCGGTCGGAGGGCCACGCCCTACGTGTGGAAGCCGGCCTCCTCCCGGCCCACGTCGGCCACCAGGTTGCCGAGCGCCAGGTTCACGTCCTCCAGGTGGTAGCCCCAGTTGGGCCCGAGCGCGGGCGAATTCGCCACCACGGACCGTGGGTCCCCGGGAGCCGCGGTGGCTGTGACCTGTAACCAGGTGGCCCCGTCGCCCTGCTCGCACTGCGCCGTGTAGAGCCCCGGGAACGACACCCAGGGCGTGGTCACCTGCACCTGGCGCACGCTGGTGGTCACGCGCGGGAACAACGGCTGCAGGTCGCCGGCCTGCCCCGAGAACGTGACCGGGTTCACACACGCCACCTGCTCACCCTGGCTGACCGTCTGGCCTGACTGCAGGCTCACCCCCTGGCCGGGGCGGCCGAACACGGCATCTGCCGGCGGCGGCGCGCCGAAGCTCGAGTAGGCGATGACGCACGAGGTCTGCGCGGCCGACCTGCAGGTGGGGATGGAGCGGAAGCTTCCCCCGACGTCGGCACCGACCGGGACCTGCACGTTGCCGCCCAGGATGATGGCGGAGACCATCCGCTTCCTCAGGGTGGGCGACGGATCAACCTGGGCCCGCAGCAGCTTGATCAGCATCGCCGCCCCCTGCGAGTGCCCGATGAACACGATGGGCTTGCCGTCGTCGTGATGCGCGAGGAAGTCCTTCCACGCCGACAACAGGCTGTCGTAGGCGGTGGCGATCACGGCAGGACGGAGCGCCGCGCCGTCCGTCAGCGCGGCCTCGGTCGCCTGGCGGTACATGGGCGCCCACACGTCGCACACGCGGGAGAACTGCGACGCCTGCGCCACCGCGACGTCGATCTCGGACGACTGCACGGTGAGGTCCGCGTTGTTCCCCGGTTCCGTGGAGGAGGTCGGGTACACGTAGAAGCAGTCGAACCTGGGCGCGGTGGGTGCCGGCGTCGGAGTCGAGATGCTGGTCGCCCCCTGCGCGGTGACGGTCGTCGTCGCGGTGTCGTACGCACACGGGTCCTCGGCTTGGCCGGGGCGGCAGAGCCAGACCGTGGTGGACGCGGCGCCGGTGCTGCTCGGGGCGGCGGCGCCCGCACCGGGCACCGGGCCCATCGACGGCACCAGCAGGGCCAGCGCTCCCACGGCGGCGGCGACCGTGACCACGGACAGCGCGCGGTGTCCGTGACCGGTGCCCATCAGCCTGACCATCGCACCGTCCTCCCGGCTCCGGCCGCGTGTCTCCGCATTCCGTCGGTCAGGTTAGGTGCTCGTGCCACTCCCGGGCGGGCGCCACCGGACGATGGGGCGCACGGTCTCCGGGCTTCCGTGGTCTGCGGCAGCCGACCGAGCGCATAGGGTCGAGCGGAGCCCGTACCGCCCCTGCCGACCTCTCGCCGGCCCGGTCCGCGGTCGGCGCCCGAGAGCACCGGACAGGAAGAGCGACGTGGCAGCAGCCCGCATGAACCAGAAGATCGTGGTCGGCACCGTCTTCGTGTCCGCCATGTTCATGAACATCATGGACATCACGATCGTGAACGTGGCACTGCCGACGATCGGTCGTGACTTCCACATTCCGCCGACGGCCGTCGACGGAGTCGTCATCGCCTACCTCGTCAGCCTGGCCGTGTTCATCCCCGCGTCGGGCTGGCTGGGTGACCGCTTCGGCGGCAAGCGCGTGCTCCTCACGGCCATCGTCGTGTTCACCGTCGGCTCGGTGCTGTGCGGCCTGGCCCAGAACATGACCCAGCTCGTGGCCTTCAGGGTCCTGCAGGGCGCGGGCGGCGGCATGATGGCACCCGTCGGGATGGCCATGCTCTTCCGTGTCTTCCCGCCCGCCGAGCGGGTGCGGGCGGCCAGCATCATGACCGTGGGGACGACCCTCGCCCCGGCGATCGGCCCGGTGCTCGGCGGCTTCCTCGTGACGGACTTCTCCTGGCGGTGGGTGTTCTTCGTCAACCTGCCGATCGGCATCGTCGCCGTCATCTTCGGCGCGCTGTTCCTGGAGCGGACCGACGCGATGGACGCCGGCCGGTTCGACGTGCCGGGATTCGTCCTCGGCGGGGCCGGGCTGGGGCTGCTCATGTACGGCATCTCCGAAGGGCCCCTCAAGTCGTGGTCGTCGACCGACGTCATCGCCAGTTGCGTCACCGGTGCCGTGCTGTTGGTCACCTTCGTCCTCGTCGAGCTCCGCACCACCCGGCCGATGGTGGATCTGCACCTCCTCAAGGAGCGGTTGTTCCGTTCGACCAATGTGGTGATGTTCCTCGCCGCGGCCGCCTTTCTCGGGATGCTCTACCTGATCCCCCTCTACTTCCAGGACGCCCGCGGGCTCACTGCGCTGCAGTCGGGCCTCTCCACGTTCCCCGAGGCGTTCGGCGTCATGATCGGCGCGCAGTTCGCCAGCCGCCTCATCTACCCCCGCATCGGTCCACGTCGCCACGTCACCGGGGGCCTGCTCGGCCTCGTGGTGTGCCTGCTGGCCCTGACCCAGATCTCGGTGACCACCGACCTGTGGTACATCCGGGCGCTGATGTTCGCGCTCGGGTTCATGATGGCCCAGGTGATGGTGCCCAACCAGGCTGCCTCCTTCGCCATGATCACGCCCGAGTCCATGGGCCGCGCCTCGACCTTCTTCAACACCATGCGCCAGGTCGGGAGCGCGACCGGCGTGGCGATCCTCTCGACGGTGTTGATCGGCGTGGGCTCCACCCAGGCCAGCGGTGGCTCGTCGGCGCCCGACATGACCGCCTACCACCTCGCCTTCTTCACGGCTGCCCTCTTCGCGCTGATAGCCGCGGGCTTCTCCCTCACCATCCACGACAGCGATGCGGCCGAGACGATCGTGCGGCGCCGTCCGGGACGACGGGCCAGCCGGCCCCCTGCCCCGGCACCGTCCCCCGTCCCGCAGGGGGCGGACGCGTGAGCGAGCCGGGCAACGTGTGCGTCTTCTGCGGATCGAGCCCGGGCACGAACCCCGCCTTCGCCACGGCAGCCCGACGGCTCGGCACCGCGCTGGCCGAGCGCGGCGTCGGGCTCGTCTACGGGGGCGCGTCGGTGGGGCTGATGGGAGTGGTCGCCGACGCGGCCCTCGCCGCGGGGGGGCGGGCCACGGGCGTCATCACCGAATCCCTGGCCGGGCACGAGATCGCCCACTCGGCGCTGAACGAGCTGTTCGTCGTCTCGACGATGCACGAACGCAAGGCGCTGATGGCCGAGATGGCCGACGCCTTCGTCATGTTGCCGGGCGGCTTCGGCACCTGCGAGGAGTTCATGGAATCGGTGACCTGGGCGCAGCTGGGCATCCACGACAAGCGCTGCGGCATCCTCAACGTCGACGGCTTCTTCGACGACCTCCTGGCCTTCCTGGGCCATGCGGTGGCGCAGGGCTTCATCAAGTCCCGGCAGATCGACGCCCTGGCCATCTCCGACGACGCCGACGAGCTCCTCGACGCCCTCGTCGGCTCACCGCGTGATCAGGTGGCCACCCGGTAGAGGACGGCCGACCCGGCCACGTCGGTCGGGATCAGCGCGAAGACGTCCCGGCCGACGGCGGCCAGCTGTGAGCCCTCCACCCCGGCGTCACAGGACTGGGCCGGGGACTTCAGCGCCACGGACGGTTGCGACGACCCGGTCGTCCGGTCCACTTGGAGCAATTCTTCGGGGTGTCCGCAGGGCCCGACGTAGGCGAGCCCCCACAGGCTGCCGCCCGCCGTCGACACCAGCGGGAAGTCGCCGGTCAGCTCGGAGGGCGAGGTCACGACCACGTGGCCGTCCTCGTCCAGCTCGACGAGGTTGGTCAACACGGAAGGGGACGGGCCCATGCCGTAGGTCTCCACACCGGCCCAGACCACGCCGCCAACGGCCGAGAGCCAGGAGACCGAGCTGCGGACGGCACCCTGGAACACCGTCGTCGGTACCCCGCTGCCGGGACGGACCCAACTGACGCCCGGTGGACCTCCGGGACCGCCGGCGAGCCACAGGCCGGCGTCATCGACAGCGACGGCCGGGTCGATCCCCCCGATCGCGGCCACGGGCTCGAGCATCGCCGTGACGCCACCGGTCGCCGGGGAGATGCGCACCACCTCGGGGCCCGCCAACATCTGCTCGCCGTAGAGCCACAGCGCGCCGTCGCCGTAGGTCACGTCGATGTGCGCGATGGCGCTGCCGAGCACGCTCATGACGACCGGGGACAGAATCCGGGCCTTCCCATCGCGCGGATCGAACACGTCGACGTGCAGCCGCTGGGTGGCCGCAGTGCCCCGCACGAACTCGGCCGTCACGAGGTAGACGCGGCCTCCGCCGGCCGCGATGCCCTGGGCGCAGGCCGGGAGTGGGTACATCCTCGTCGCCATGGTGGCGGGAGTGATCTCTTCGAGCCCGCAGCGGGTGTCCGTGCGGGGTGCCCCGGAACCGAGGACCCAGATCCGGCCCGACGCAGCGATCAATTGCTGCGGCACGAAGGAGCCCGGGAAGTGCAGCGCGGTGAGCGTAGGCGGCGCGACCAGCTCGGCACTGTCCGACGTCCGGGCCGCAGCGGCCCCCGCCGGCACGATCGGCGCGACGGACAGCAGAGGCAGCGCCAAGGCAGCGCACGCCACGGCAGCCGCCACGGAGGCGGCCCTCGCCCTGGTCAGCCCGCCGACCATGTGATCACCGGCGGGCGCACGGCGGCGCACAGCGGGTTGCCCTTGGCGTCGGTGAGCCCCAGCCTGCCGACCAGGACCCCCGCCTCCCGTGCTCGCTGGACGACCTCGCTGGGCACGGCGTCGAGCATCAGCTTGGCCCGCCGGAACATCTGGAAGGAGCTCGGATCGTCGTCCACGACGCCCCAGGAGAGGTAGACGAAGCGGGCGGCGGGAGAGCCCTGGATGCACGGGCCCTTCAGGTCGAGGCCGTCGGACGCGGTCTGGACCGTGCTCTCGAGCGTCCACGTCGCCGACTCGGCGTCACCGCGCACCAGCCCGACCAGTTCGCCGGGCTTGTTGCGGCGCTGCACCCCGACGTGGATGTTGGGGTGGCCGCCGGGAAAGGCGGGACCCGGTCCGCAGGAGATGCCGGGGAGATCGCGGCCTTCGATGCGGATCTGCACTCGGCAAGTATGCGCCTCGACCCGCCGTCGGGACCCGCGGGACGACGAGCGGGGTGTAGGCCCTCGGGGCTCAGCGGGGTGAGGGGACGAGCAGGACGTCCCGCAATTCGTCCGTCTCCCCCCAATCGGCCAGCAGGGCAGCAACGGACGGGTACGGCTTCTCCGCGCCGGTCGCCTTCTCGAGCAGCGCCGGGGTGTACCCCACGCTCTCGAAGTAGCCGAGGTACTCGGCCACCGAGGTCCCCGACACGCGCCGGAGCATCTCGTCCTTGAGCTCGGTGGTGATGATCGGCCGGTCACGCTCGATCAGACCCGTGGCGCCCCTGACCACCCGTCCCTCGGCGCCCTCGACGTCCATCTTCAGGAAGCCGACGGGGCCGTCCACGATGTCGTCGAGGCGGAAGGTCGGGACCACCGTGCCCGGATGCCTCAAGAGGTCCTGGTCCTCTATCAGGCCGCCGTTGGAGCCGACGTGCGTCGAGTAGTACCCCCACCCGGTGTCGGTGTCCGCCGCCACCGGGACCAGCTGGACGTTGGTCACGCCGCCCATCCGCAACGACGACAGGAGGAGCCGGCAGTTCTCCGAGTTCGGCTCGAGCGCGATGACCCTCCCGGACGCGCCCACCAGCCTGGAGGCGAGCAGCGCGTAGTAGCCCAGGTTGGCCCCCACGTCCACGACCGTCATGCCGGGCTTGCAGTAGCGCTCGAAGACCGCCGTGAGGTGCGGCTCGTACTCGCCCGAGAGCAGGCCCGGGGTCACGGCGGCGTCGGCGGCGTCGGCGAGGAGCTCGACGTCGCCGACCGTGCACAAGAGGGCGTCCTCCTCGCCGAGCTGGACGGTGAACGCGGTGGGCGCCACCTGGTGCTCAATCGACCCGAGCATCCTGCGGATCGTCGACGCATTCCCGAGATCGCCCGTCGCGGCCTCGTCGACATCGCGGCGCAGCTTCTCGGGCAGGGTCGGATACAGCAGGTGCACGAGCTGGTGGTAGGTGATGCCACGCTCGGGCAGCGTGCCTCCGAGGCCGCGCACCACGCGGTCGCGCAGTGGCCTGAGCGACTGCTTCACCTTGCGCCGCCAGTCGTCGTCCTGGTGGTCCATGCTCGGCCCACGGTACCCGCGATCGCGGCTCGGCCCGGAGGGCTCGACCGCGGAATTTGCGCCCCCGGCAGGATTTGAACCTGCGACCCGCTGATTAGAAGTCAGCCGCTCTATCCACTGAGCTACGGAGGCACACGGCCGGCGCACGCCGGCGCAACACAGCCTGACATAGCCCGCTTCGCGGGCGTGGACACGGGGGGATCGCCTCGCCGGAGGCCACCGACGGCCGTGCCGCCCACCACGGGCGGGTGTGCCACACTTGTGCCCCTCGGTGGGCGTAGCTCAGTTGGTTAGAGCGCCAGGTTGTGGTCCTGGAGGTCGGGGGTTCGAGACCCCTCGCTCACCCCAAAGCGTGGCGGTGGCCCCATGGGCCACGCGGCGCGGCAGACAGCACGCAGACTCGCTCGGGGGAGGTTCGAGAGTGGTTCCTGGGACAAAGGGCCGGACGGTCCTCGTGACCGGCGCGTCGTCGGGCATCGGCGCCGCCGTCGCCCGCGAGCTGGCTGCCCGGGAGGACACCGTCGCGCTGGTGGCCCGTCGGGCCGACCGGCTCGACGAGGTGTTGGCCGACTGCCGGCTCACCTCCACCGCATCCGAGCGCTGGGCGGCGGACCTGTCGGACCCCACGGCCGCGGCCGACCTCGCCCTGGAGATCTGGGACCACTACGGCGGGCTCGACGTCGTCATCAACAACGCAGCAGTCCCGATGCGTCGCCACGTCACGCGCCTCACCATGCCCGAGGTGGAGCGGACGATGCGGATCAACTACCTCTCCCCCGTGGCGATCTCCCTGGCCGTCCTGCCCCGGATGCTGGCCCGGGGGTCCGGGACCATCGTGAACGTCTCGAGCCTGGGCGGCCGGCTGGGCATCTCGACCGAGGCGGCGTACTCCGGATCGAAGTTCGCGCTGGCGGGGTGGAGCGAGTCGATGGCCATCGACCTCGACCGCACCGGGGTGACCGTCAAGCTCGTGCTGCCCGGCGCCATCGACACCGAGATCTGGGACCAGCCCGACAACGACGCGCCCCTCTACGACGGGCCGAAGGAGTCGCCCGAATCGATCGCCGGCGCGATCGTGGACGCCATCGACAGCGACCGCTTCGAGCACTACCTGCCCGACATGAAGGCGGTCATTGAGTTCAAGACGGCCGACATCGACGCTTTCATGCTCGGCATGCGTGGCCTCACGGAAGGGGCGGGCGCGTGAAGGCACTGCTCTTCGGCGCCCCGCCCGCCAAGGAGGAGGTGCGGCCCACGCCCGAGGACGAGCTGGAGGCCACGCTGGCCGGCATCCCCTTCGGCCTGCACGAGATCGACGACGCCCGCCTGGTCCGGCCGGACTGGGTCGTCACCCGGCCGATCCTCTCGGGCATCTGCGGGTCCGACGCCAAGCTCGTCCTGGGCGACTTCAACACCGGCGACATCGACAACCCGATGGCGGCCTTCTCCTCGCTCCCCCACGTGCCGGGCCACGAGGTGGTCGCCGAGGTGGTGGCGCTCGGCCCGAAGGCGCGGGGCCTCGACGTCGGCCAGCGCGTGGTGCTCAATCCCTGGCTGACCTGCGGCCCACGTGGCATCGACCCGCCGTGCCCGCCGTGCCAGGCCGGTGACCTGAGCCTGTGCTGGAGCTTCACCAAGGGTGACCTCGGACCGGGCGTCCACGTCGGGGTCATCACCGGCGCCCCCGGGGCATGGGCCGAGCAGCTGTCGGCGCACGACTCCATGCTCATCCCGGTGCCCGACGGCATCTCCGACGAGGCGGCGGTGCTCGCCGACCCGTTCTCGGTGTCGTTCCACGCCATCGTCCGCCATCCACCGCCGCCCTCGGGCCGCGTCCTGGTCTACGGAGCCGGCGCACTGGGCCTGACCAGCGTCGCCATCCTGCGCTCCCTCTATCCCGGGGTGGAGGTCGGTGTGGTGGCGCGCTTCGAGGCCCAGCGAGAGATGGCACTGCAATTCGGCGCGTCAGCGGTCTTCGCCCACGAGCCGCGGCTGGCCCTGGTCGAGGCCCTGGCGGAGTGGTCGGGCGCCGTGCTCCACGCCCCGCTCGACGGGCTCCCCGTCACCCATCCCGGCCACATCGACGTCGTCTACGACTCCATCGCCAAGGCCGAGACCCTCGAGGTCGGCGTCCGCGTGCTGGCCGAGCGCGGGCGGCTCGTGTACACCGGCGTCGCCACGCCCGAACGGTGGGAGTCGACGCCGATCTACTTCAAGGAGATCACGATCGCGGGGTCGAACGCGTTCGGAATCGAGGACTTCGAGGGCACGCGCCAGCACGCCATCGCGCACTACCTCCAGCTGGTCGGCGAGGGCCGGCTCGACATCACGCCGATGCTCACCCACCGCTTCGACCTCGACGAGTGGTGGCCGGCCCTCAAGGCGCTGGCCCGGCAGGACCGGAGCGGCGCCCTCAAGGTGGCCTTCACGCCGAACGGGTGACGGCGGCGCCTACGCGCCGGTGCCCAGCTCGCTGAACTTGCGATACCGCTCCTCGGCGGCGCCCACCCAGGCCGGGTCCGGCTCGATCCTCCGGCCCACACCCGACCAACGCACCGAGTCGGACAACGACGTCTCGAGACCCGCGGCAAGACGGGCGAAGTAGGCGGCGCCCAGGGCGGCCCCCTCCGGGACGGCGACGGCGTCGACCGGGAGGTTGGTGGCGTCAGCCACGGCGGCCATCCAGGCCGTGACGCGGGACCCCCCGCCGCTGGCGACGATCCGGGCGGCCTTCACGCCCGAGCGGTCGAGCATGCGGCGGATCACGAAGCCGCTGGCCTCGTAGGCGGCGCGCTCGAGCGCCTCGGCCCCCGTCCCGATGTCGAGCCCGTAGAGGTTCGACCGCAAGGTGTGGTCCTCGAACGGCGTCCGCTCGCCCCGGACGTAGGGCAGCCACACCGGGACGCGGCCGGGCTCACCGAGCCGGGGGCTCAGCCGCTCGCGCTGGGGACCCGGCCGGGGCACATCGCGCAGGAGCCGGCGGGCCCAGTCCACGAAGAGCGCCCCCGCGTTGCTCGGCCCCCCGATGAGGAAGCGATCGGGCGTCGTGTGCGGGTAGCTGATGAGCCCGGGGGCCACCACCCACTCCTCGCACACGGCCCACACGATGAGCGTGGCGCCGAAGATGACGAGCACGTCACCGGGCTCGGTCGCCCCGGCCACGATCTGGTCGCACAAGGCGTCGATGGTGCCGCCCGTGATCACCGCGTCACTCCCGGGCAGCGTGCCCGCCGCCTGGCCCATCGGCACGACCGTGGGCATCTGCGAACTGGACACGCCCATTGAGTCGAGGAGCTCGGTGTTCCAGCGGCCCTGGGGGTGGAGCGTGCCCAACGCCGCCGTGACGCCGGTGTCGATCGCCGGCAACCCGGAGAGCGCGTAGGTCGCCACGGCCTGACAGGGCCAGTAGCCGCGGGCGGTCGGGGCGGTGGCGGACGCCCAGCGCAAGAACCCCTCGGCGTCGGGCATCGTCCCGGGCAGCAGGAGGGCGTCGCCGTCGACCGCGGCCGACAGGCGGCCCTCCCGGTCGCCGTAGAGGAGTCCCGGGAGCACCGGGACCCCCTGCCGGCTCACGGCGGTGAGCGAGGGCACCATGGAGGCGACGGCCACCCCGGCCAGGCGGTGGTCCCCGTCTGCCGCGACCTGCTCGGTCACCTGCTCGAACGCCTTGCGCGGGCCGGCCCGCCACGCACGTTTGGCGTCGTGGCGCAGGATGTCGGGCTCGGGAGCCACGACGCTGTGGGCGACCCTGCTGCGGGCGATGACCGTCCCGTCCTCGTCCACCGCCAGGGCCTTGACCGACGTCGTCCCGACGTCGACCCCGACCGTGACGGCTCGCGCCGACGGACTCACGAAGCTGACACACGTGTCATGATCACGTCATTATGGACGACGTCCGCTGTGGAAGGAGAGGATCGCACGAATGACACGCTCCCGGCCGAAGGCCCTGGTGACGGCGGCCGTGAGCGGCCCCGGTCTCGACCTGCTGCACCAGCTGGCGGATCTCGTGCTCGATTCATGGCTCGACCAGCCCACGTTGCGGATCTACAACGCCTCCCAGCTGGCCGAACGGGTCGCCGCCGAGGGGGCCTCCATCGTCATCGTGGAGAGCGACGTCTGCGGGGCCGAGCTCTACGAGCAGCCCATCATCGCCGTGTGCAGCTGCCGGGGTGACCCGACCAACGTGGACGTGCCGGCCGCCACCGCCGCCGGTGTACCCGTCCTGCGGGCCCCGGGGCGCAACGCCGACGCCGTGGCCGAGCTGGCCGTGGCCCTGCTCTTCGCCGCCACCCGGGGCATCGTCCCGGCGGACCGCGACGTGCGGGAGGGTCAGATCTACCGCGACGGGAAGATCCCCTACCAGCGCTACCGGGCCTGGGAGCTGGCCGGCAAGACCGTCGGCCTGGTGGGCCTCGGGGCCGTCGGGCGCGCGCTGCGGTGGCGCCTGCGGGGCCTCGGCATGGACGTCATCGCCTACGACCCCTACGCGCCCGACGCCACGAGCTCGCTCGACGAGCTGTTGGCGCGTGCCGACGTCATCTCCATTCACGCCCCGGTCACCGAGGAGACGACGGGTCTGATCGGCGCCGACGCGTTCGCCAAGATGCGCGACGGCGTCGTCTACCTGAACACGGCACGGGCCAAGATCCACGACACCGACGCGCTGGTCGCCGCGCTGGCGTCGGGCAAGGTCGCCGCGGCGGGCCTCGACCACTTCGAGGGTGAGCACCTGGCGCCCGACCACCCGCTGACGACGTTCCCTCAGGTCGTGCTCACGCCGCACATCGGCGGTGCCACCTACGACACCGAGTCCAACCACACGCGCACCATCGCCGAGGACCTGTGCCGCCTCATGGCGGGGGCGCGGCCCCTGCACATTGTGAACCCCGAGGTCCTGACGGACTGACGTGGCGGACTGACGTGGCGGCGCGCCAACCGACCATCATCGCCACCTCCATCGGGTTCCAGCCCGAGGGGCCCGACCCGGCCAACCTGCGGCCCGGGCCCTCCTACCGCCTGGCGGCGGACCTGGCCGGCGCGGGCGAGCACCCGCGCCTGTGCATCATCGCCACGGCCGTGGGCGACGACTCGACCCGGCTGGCAGCGGCGCACAACGCGTTCTCCAAGCTCGGCTTCATCAGCTCGCACCTGACCCTGTTCCCCATGCCCAACGTGCCCGACGTCCGGGCCCACCTCCTGGCGCAGGACGTGATCTGGGTGGGCGGGGGCAGCACCGCCAACCTGCTGGCGCTCTGGCGCCTGCACGGACTCGACGTGGTCCTGCGCGAGTGCTGGGAGGCGGGCGTCGTGCTCAAGGGCGTCTCGGCCGGCTCCCTTTGCTGGCACGTCGGCGGGACGACCGACTCCTTCGGTCCCGACCTGGAGCCGATCACCGACGGGCTCGCGTTCCTCCCCTACGCCAACAGCCCGCACCACGACGTGGAGGAGCAGCGACGGCCCCTGATCCACCGGCTCATCGCCGAGGGCACGCTGCCGGACGGCTACGCCACGGAGAACGGCACGGGCCTGGTCTTCTACGGGACCGAGCTCGTGGACGCCTTCACCGAGGTGGAGGGCAAGCTGGCCTACTCGCTGACCCGGGACGGTGAAGTCACGCGCGAAACCGCACTCGACACGCGGCTCCTCTGAGCGCCGCTCACGGTCGTACCGAGCCACCCTCGCCGGCGAAGAGCGTGACCGGCGGGCATTCGTCAACCGTTGCCGGGTTCGGCTCGACCCTTCGGGTCATTGGCCCTCCGACACACCCACCGGTTGCGCCGGGGCACTTTTCCGAATGAGACGTCGGCGGACATTCCAAGCGGCTTCTGCGGCACGTCCTCGCACCGAATGCTGGTTGAATGCCAAAATTCGATAGGTCGGTTCGCGCACCATCCCCCATCGTTGATGCCAGTCCTGCCACACCGTGCAGTCGATCCGGTCTATCTCAGGATTTTCGCAGCACGCCTCGACCAAGTTGGCCATGAGCACGTTTCCGGGGGACAGACGCCCGAGCTGCTCGTCGTATGTCACTTTCATGAGAACGAGGGTGCTGCCGACGGACACGCAGATCTGGGAAGCGACAGGTCGGCCTCCGACAACGAGCGAACGAATCTGGGCAGTGTCCTCCGTGCGGAGATAGTGGCCAAGCACATCCCGCCACGCTGGCCTGTTCGAGAGTGCAGTTCCCTCAGCACCCTTCCACCCGGATGCTTCCAGTGCGACGAATCGTTCATACGCCGCGGGCAATTCGGCTCCCGTCGACACGACCACTTCGCTGCTCCCTGATGCGGCAATGCGTCCTCGGGCCTTTCGGACGGAATCACGCATGTTCTTGGGCAGGCTTGGCCACCATTCTCCTGCTCGTGAGCGGGTGTCGAGAATTCCGACACCGCCGTCGGGTTCCTCCTTTGCCCAACCCTTGCTCGCAGCGAGTACCACCCAGGGCGATCCGGCCCGACGGGACCTGATGTTCACGACATCCCAGGGGCCCGCAGCTCTGAGGAGGTCGTCGATCTCGACCGACGGGGCGGCGGCATTCGAGCCGAGAAGAGAGTCCGTGAACGGATATCCCATGTCCCCGACGCGAACGTCCGAGAGGACCCTCAATCGAAGCCCCGCTCGTCCGGGGCGGAGACGTCGAAGGACCGAGACGGCTGCTGGCTGGTCTGACTCCATGACGACGTCCCACACCGCGTTCTCGTCGACAAGCGTGGCAATGCTGTCCATCCACGCCAGACCTTGAAAGTAGTACCGGGCATCCACGTCAAGCTGCTGCCACGCCCAACGAACGCCCTCAAAGCCGCCGCTTCCCGTGTGACTGGTTTTCACAACGACCGGACTCTGAAGACCCTCGCCATTATCACGCACCTTCCCGATCTTAGAGACACAAGGAGGTCCTTCCCGGTACCTCCACGTTCGCTGGTGAGGGTCCGCACACGCCGGATGGCGGTCAGAGAGTTCCCGACGACAACGTCACTGTCTCGGGAGGTCATCCTGATCCAACTGACACGCACCCGTGACCGTGCCGTGAATCCACCGGCCGTCCAGCGGACACTTCCGCACAATTCATCCGGACCTCGTCTCCCCGACGTCGTGGTGGATCAGGGAAAGTAGACCCGGCGCCGGATGCACTCCTGCGTCCGTCCGACAATCGTGCCGAGCTCCCACGCGATCCCCCACCCCCATGGACCCTCTCTTCGGACCGCCCGGGCCACGGTCCACCGCATGGGGCCCGCCACGTTGCGGAGTGATCGCCGCTGGAGTCCCTCCGATCGGTAGCGCTCGTACAACCACACGGCCGAGCGTCCGTAGCTGCGTGACTTCTTGAACGCCGCCCTGGCGTTCGGCGGACGCCGCACGTGCATCACGGCGTCGTGCTGTCTCCCGAAGCTCGCCCCCAGAGCAAACGCCCTCCACGTGTAGTCGATGTCCTCTGCGCACATGAGGGTCACGTCGAACGGACCCACTTTCTCGCACACCGCTGCGCGCGTGCCCAGCACGCACCCCGGCAATGCCGGACGGAATCCGTGGTACACCGGCAGCCCGTCGTTCGCCGCCAGCTCCTTGCGGGCACACCATGGGTTCAGGGTCGTCGTATCGATGAAGCCACCGACGACGTCGTACTGCTCGAGGGCCTCCGACATCTTTTCGACGTACTCCTCGTCCGCCTCGTCGTCAGCGTCCACGAAGATGAGATGGCTGCCACGCGCGGCAGCGATGCCCGTGTTGAGCGCTCGTGACTTCCCGGGCGTCTCCTCCCGCAGCAATTGGAAATCCGGCAGGCGGTTCGCGAACTCCGCAGCCGTCGCCGCGGAGGCATCGGTCGAGCCGTTGTCGATGACGATGACCTCCCAAGGAAACGAGCATGCCTGGCGCTCGAGTGCCTCCAGCTGCTTGCGGAGATCCGGCTCTCCGTTGCGCACCGGCAGGATCACGCTGACCCGGACGGACCCATCGGCAGTCATGCGCCGATTTCGGTCCCTGCCGCGTCCTCTGGCTCGGGCTCGAGCTGGAGCAGGCGGGCCAGGCGTGGGCGGCACCACGTCACTGACTCCAACGGGAATGCCGCGTCTTCGTCCTGGAAATCGTCCTTGTAAGGCTGGTCACCCACTCCGAGGTCGACGATCTCACATCCGGCGCGCGCCGCGGCGTCCAGCGCCTCGAGCAGCGCTGCGATGCCGGGCCCGAGCTTCGACCATTCCGGGTCGTAGCCCGTGAGCCACGCGCTCATCCTCGATCCGGCACGCACAGCCAGCGATCCCCCGATGAGGAGGTCATCTCGCTCGATCACCGACAGGCGGAAACGGCCCGGGGCCGAAAGCTCCAGGGCAGCGCCGATTGCCTCAACCATGTCGTCCTCGAATCGGTAGCCCTCGCCCCCTCGCTCCTCCTTACGTCGGACGTAGAGCGGTTGCAGGCGAGGGAGGCGCTCCATGATCTCGGCCGGCTCGATGGTGGTGTAGAGCCGGAACCCCTGTTCTGCGCTTCGGCGCGCGCGGCGTCCGACGGTCCGCCTGAATTCTCCGTTGCGCTGCGCGAGCCATACGTCGATCCCTGCCGCCACGCTCGTATAGAAGGAGCTGTACCGTGCCATGCCCGTGGCGACCCAGTCGGGGCCCGACAGGTGGTCGCGGAAAGCCGCCGTCCACGGCGATCCTCCGGGGAGCCAGTAGAGCGTCGCCAGATTGACCGACTGCGCGTGCCCGGCGAAGTCTTCGAGCACCGCCCGGGCGACCTCGTTGGCCCGGTCGGGCTGAGCGATCGGGACCGCACCGAACATCATGTCCGTGGCAGGCGCAACGAGCCGCACCCGGTCGCGAGCCATCGGCTCGGCGACGAAGGGCAGGACCCCAAGGACCTGGTCATCCTCGGTGGCAACCCAGATGCGCAATTCCAACTCCGGGCTCATCATGTGCTGCGCCCACGCAGCGACTATCCCCCCCGCGGAACGCGGAGCCGAGACCAGGTCAGCCAGCGCCTCCCAACCATGGAGATGGTGTTGCAACCGGGCGACGTCGGTGACCAATTCGATGTCCACGGGAGAAGTCAGTATAGGGAACGCGCCCTCTGACGACGGCGCGTCGCGTGGCCGGTCCGTGGCAGGTTCGCCACGCGCTCACTCAGGAACGCTTTCGGCCCAGTCCGACCCGGCGTGGACGGTGTCGGTGTCACGGCCGGAGCGGAGCACCCGGCCCGGCACGGCCCCGGTGAAGTCCCCGTCGTGGACGATCTCGGACCCGTTCACGAACACGTGGCCGATCCCCTCCGCCTCGGCGTAGAGGCGACTCGCCCCGCCGGGCAGGTCGTCACGGGTCCGCACCGGGCCGTGGCCGATGGTAGACGGGTCGAGCACGACCACGTCGGCGAAGGCCCCCGGGACCAGGCGACCGCGGTCGCGCAGCCCGTAGAGGCGGGCCGGGACGTCGGTGAGCAGCCGTACCGCGTCCTCCCAACTGAGCAGGCCGCGGGCCCGCACGCCATCGCCGAGCATGGAGGTCGAATAGACGGCGCCGCACATGGTGTCGAGGTGCGCGCCGGCATCGGAGCCGCCCACGATCGCCCGCGGGTCCTGCCATGTCTCGGCGCGCAGCCTCCAGTCCTCCTCCGACTCGGGGATGGGCGGACGGAGCCCGGTGCGCAACCCGTCGGCCACCACCACGTCGAGCAGCGCGTCGAAGGGCTCCACGCCGCGCGCCCGCGCCACCTCGCCAACGGTACGACCTTCGGCGTCGGCGTTCTCTGGGGCGAAGGTCTCCTCGAAGACGAGGCGGTCCCAGACCGCGAGGTGCCGCAGGATCCCCGCCTCGTCCGACTGCGCGCCGGCGTCGAGCCGGCGCCGCGTCCCGGGGTCCGAGAAGGCCGCGATGCGCTCGGTCAGGGGCAGCGCGAAGACCTCGCGCCACCCGGGCAGCCCGTCGAGGATGGCACCGTGCTCGAAGCTCAGCCGCAGCTGCATGGTGTGGGGAAGCGTGAGCGCCACCACGGTGGCGCCGCGGGCCGCCGCAGCCGTGCCCGCGGCGAGCTGGCTCCAGACACCGTCGGGGTTCATGGCCGACACGCCGAGCACGTTCCAGTTGACCGGGCGGTCCGCCAGGAGCGACATGGTCGAGAGGAAATCGATCTCCTCCTCGGTGAACCCGTTGAGGCAGCCCGGCACGATGAGCTCGACGGTCGTGCCGGCGTGCTCGCGCACGGCGCCGGCGAGGCGCTCCAGCTCTTCCCGGCCGGCGGCGCGCGACGGGACGGGTTGGCCGTCGCCGTCGTTGTGGGTGTGCACCTGGGAAGTCGAGAAACCGAGTGCGCCCTCGGCCAGGGCTGCGTGCAGCGCGGCCTCCATGGCGTCGGTGTCCCCCGCCGTCGCCACGCCACCGACGGCACGATCGCCCATGACGAGGCGGCGGAGCGTCGAATGCCCCACCAGGAAGCCGGCGTTGACGCCGATGCGGCCGTCGAGGCGCCCGAGCCAGTCGCCGAAGGAGGACCAGTCCCAGGGCAGTCCGGCGCGGAGGGCGGCGAGGGGCATGCCTTCGACCCGCGCCATCATGCGCGAGATGTAGTCGACGTGCTCCGGCGCGATCGGCGCCAATGAGAACCCGCAGTTTCCACCGAGCACCGTGGTCACGCCGTGCAGCGGCGAGGGGCTGGCGTTGGGGTCCCAGAACAGCTGGGCGTCGTAGTGGGTGTGCAGGTCGACGAAGCCGGGGGTGACGAGCATGCCGGTGGCGTCGATCACGGTGTCGGCACCGACTCCGGCATCGGGCCCGATGGCGCACACGCGCTCACCCTCCACGACCACGTCGGCCCGAACCGGAGGGGCGCCGGTCCCGTCGACGACGGTCCCACCGCGCACGGCCACGGTCACGACGCCGCCGCCTGCTCCGCCGGGCCCGGCCGGCGCACCCGCACCCGCTGGCGGGCGAAGGCCTGCATGCCCTCGGCGCCCAGCTCGACGCCGAAGCCGGACTGCTTCCAACCCCCCATCGGCGCGTGCATGTCGATGGCCGACAGGCCGTGCGCGTTGACGAACACCGTTCCCGCCGACAGCCGGGACGCCACGTCCGCCGCCAGCGCGTCGTCGTTGCTCCACACCGAGGCGCACAGTCCGTACGGCGTGTCGTTGGCCGCGTCGACCGCCCGGTCGATGTCGTCGTAGGGGATGACGGGCAGCGCGGGGGCGAACTGCTCCTGCCGCACGATGCCACTGTCCGCGGGCGGCGCCACCACGAGCGCCGGGGAGACGAAGTACCCGCCCGTCCCCGCGTCCTCGTCCCGCACCCGGCCCGGGTGCAGGACCGCAGCGCCCAGGGCGGCCGCGTCGGCGACCAGCCCCTCCACGCGGTCGCGGGCGGCCGCCGTGTGCACCGGGCCCATGGTGACCCCGTCGGCCAGGCCGTCGCCGACCACCTCGGCCGCGAGCCGGCCGGCCAGCGCGTCGATCGTCTCGTCCAACCGGTCGCGGTGCACGTACAGGCGCTTGATCGCCATGCACACCTGCCCGCTGGTGACGAAGGCCGCCTCGACGATGCGTTCGGCCAGCGCCGCGTCTCCCCGGACGTCCGGCGCCAGGATGGCGGCGTCGTTGCCGCCGAGCTCCAGCACCACCGGGCGGGTGGTGGCGGCCGCGGCGGCCATCACGGCCTGGCCGGTGCCGACGCCGCCGGTGAAGGAGACCATGTCGACGTCGGGGTGGCCCACGAGCGCTGCACCGAGGGCCGCCTCGGGGCCGTTCACGACGTTGAGGACGCCCGGCGGCAGTGCGGCGGCCATGGCGGCCGCCACGAGGAGCACCGTCCCCGGGCAGGTGGGTGGTGCCTTGACCACGACGGTGTCGCCGGCCAGCAGCGCGGGAAGGACCTTGTTGGCCATGACCGACACCGGCCAATTGAAGGGCAGGATCGCCGCCACCACGCCGTGGGGCACCCACTCGATGCGCGTGGCCCCGCCGTCGAGGTCACGCGGGGCGAGCGCCCCGGCCACCAGTGGGGCGAAGGCCGAGGCCATGCCGGCCATGGTGGCGGTGTCGAAGACCGCCTCGAGGTGCGTCTTGCCGTGCTCCCGGGTCAGGAGCCGGGCCAGACTCAGCTCCTCGACCGCCGCCACGCCGGCCCCGGCGGCGGCGGCGACCCTGGCGGCGCGGTCGTCCATGGCCAGCGAGGCCCAGCCACGCTGCGACCGGCGGGCGGCGGCCACGGCCAGGTCGAGTTGCGCCGGCGACGTCGACGGGGCGTCGAGGACGACCTCGGACGGCCGGGCCGGGTTGGTCACGGGATAGGTGCCGGCGCCCCCGGCCACCACCTCCCCGTCGACCAGCAGGCCGACGCGGGTGATGACGTCCTCGACGTGTGTGGTCATGCGCACCCCCCGGGCCCGACGACGTTGCTGACGATAGTGTCACCTTCTCGTGGGAGCCGTCGAGACAGGGCCCGCACCCGGACGGGCCACCCTCCTGCCCGATCCCGAGCCGCGCACGATCCGGGTGCCCGTGATCTCGGTCGACGACCATCTCATTGAGCCACCCGACCTCTTCGAGGGTCGCCTGCCGGCGTCCCTCCAGGATGCAGCCCCCCGGGTGGTCGAAGACGAGGACGGCACGCAGTCCTGGGTCTTCGAGGGGAACCGCTATCCCAACGTGGGCCTGAACGCGGTCGTGGGTCGCCCCCGGGCCGAATGGAGCATGGAACCGGCGCGCTTCGACGAGATGCGCCCGGGCTGCTTCGACATCGGGGCCCGGATAGAGGACATGGACCTGGCCGGCGTGTGGGCCTCGCTGTGCTTCCCGTCCCTCGTGTCGGGCTTCTGCGGTGCCGTCTACTCGCGCGCCGCCGACCGCGACCTGGGCCTCGCCTGCCTGCGCGCCTTCAACGACTGGCACCTCGAGGAATGGGCCGGCCCGCACCCCGAGCGGATCATCCCGCTGCAGCTGCCCTGGCTGGCCGACGTGGAGGTGGCGACGGTCGAGGTGCGCGCCAACGCGGCACGCGGCTTCAAGGCGGTGAGCTTCCCCGAGTTCCCGGCCCAGCTCCGCCTCCCGTCCGTCTTCAGTGGCGAGTGGGACCCCTTCTTCGCCGCCTGCGAGGAGACGGGCACCGTCGTGTGCCTGCACACCGGGGCCTCGTCGTGGGCCCCGCTCCCCTCGCCCGATCCCCCCTTCGAGCTGCTGCCCACCGTGTTCCCCGTCAACGCGCTGCTGGCGGCGGCCGAATGGCTGTGGTCCGGCGTCCCTCTGCGCTTCCCGGCGCTGGCGGTGGCCATGTCCGAGGGCGGCATCGGCTGGGTGCCCATGCTGATGGACCGGGCCGACTACGTGCTGGCGCACTCGGCGTCAGGAACCGAGAGCCACGCCTGGCCTTCCGACCTGCTCCCGAGCGAGGTGCTACGCCGCAACTTCTGGTTCTGCTCCATCGACGACCCGTCGGCCGTGTCGCAGCGCCATGTCATCGGCGTCGACCACATCATGGTGGAGAGCGACTACCCGCACGCCGACTCCTCGTGGCCCGACACCCAGGACGTGCTCGCCGCGACCTGGGGCACGCTGCCCGACGACGAGCTGCGCGCCGTGGCCGGCGGCAACGCCTCCCGGCTCTTCCGCCACCCCCTGCCGGCGCTCGACGACTGGCGCCGGGCCGGCGCCATGAGCGGACTCGCCCCATGAGCGCCACGGGCGGGACCACCCCGTTGCCGCCCCGGGCCGGCCCGGTGGTCGACGCCGACGGGCACGTGATGGAGCCGATCAGCGCCTGGGGCGGGTTGCCCGAGGCGCACCGCCCGGTGGTCACGGCGGACGCGCACGGCCTCGAACACGTGAGCGTCGGCGGTTCCGAGATCCTGGCCGTCCCGCTGGGCACGCTGGCCCGCCCGGGCTCCGCCTTCGACGACCCCGCGTCGTTCCGCCCCCTGGCCGACGCCCAGCCCGGCGGCGGCGACCCGGTGGCCCGGCTGGCCGACATGGACGGCGAAGGCATCGACCAGGCCGTGCTCTACCCCACGCTCGGGCTGTACTTCTCGGTGGTCGAGGACGCCGGGGCGGCGGTCGGCCTGGCCGTGGACTACAACGACTGGCTGGCCTCGTACTGCGCCGCGGACCCGTCACGGTTGTTCGGCGCCGCGCTGCTGCCGCTGCAGGACCCCACCGCCGCCGCGCGCGAGCTGCGCCGGGCCGTCACCCAGCTCGGCTTCCGGGCAGGCTTCGTCCGCCCCAACCCCTGCCTCGGCCGCTCGCTGTCCGACCGCGCCTACGACGTCGTCTGGGACGCCGCCGAGGAGCTGGGCGTGCCCATCGGGATCCACGAGGGTAGCTCGGTGATCGTGCCGACACTCGGGTCGGACCGCCCGTTCAACCCGCTGGTGCTGCACGCCGTGTCGCACTCCTTCGAGCAGATGCTGGCCTGCGCCCAGCTCATCGCGTTCGGGGTGTTGGAGCGCCATCCCCGGCTGCGCTGCATCTTCCTCGAGTCCTCCGGCGGGTGGGCCCCGTTCTGGCTCGAGCGCCTCGACGAGCAGGCGGAGTCGTTCGGCGGCTACTGCCCCGACATGAAGCTGCGGCCCTCGGAGTACTTCGCCCGCCAATGCGCCATCAGCTTCGAGGTCGGCGAGCGGACGCTGCCGGCGCTGGCGCCGTTCGTGGGCCCTCGGCGCATCGTGTGGGGCAGTGACTACCCGCACCACGACGCCACCTTTCCCGGCGCGGTGGACGCGCTACGGGCGACGATCGCCCCCTGCCCGACGGCCACCCAGATCCGAGTGCTCGGCCTCAACGCCCGGGAGCTCTACGGGTTGCCACGCCGCCGGGACGGGGTGGCCGGCCTGATCGACGACTATTTCGCCGCCGTGACGGCGCGGGATCCCGGGCTCGTCCGGCGCGTCTTCGCGCCCGACGCCACCTTCGACGTGGACGGCGACCGCCGCCGCGGGCACGACGACATCCTGGCGTACTACACCGAGCACACCTTCGTGTTCGAGGACTTCCGCCCGGACCCGGCACCACTGCAGATCGACGGCACGACGGTCACGGTGGACATCGACGTCCACCTCGGCGGGACCGAACGCACGGTGCGCGACGTCTTCGAGACGGACGGCTCGCGCATCACGGCGCTGCGCGTCCGGGGGTTCGCCGACGTGCTGCGGGCCGCCGACCGGCCCTGAGCGGGCGGGGTCAGGCGGCGGGCTGCGGCTGCGGC
>Ga0182030_10001210_pt1 | contig 52630 bp, 54 predicted proteins | sample 812S3MmetaG_FD_121299 | JGI IMG/M metagenome (GOLD analysis project Ga0182030, IMG submission 121299) | Permafrost microbial communities from Stordalen Mire, Sweden - 812S3M metaG (Illumina Assembly) | ecosystem: Environmental > Terrestrial > Soil > Wetlands > Permafrost | place: Sweden...
CCGCTGCCACTTAGAATTATCCTGACAGTTTTTGCCAGAATGGTCAGATCCAACCAGAAGCTCCAGTTCTGGACATAATACATATCCAGTTTTCGTCTTTCGTCAAAGCTCAAATCGCGCCTGCCGGAGACTACAGCCAGACTGGTGAGCCCCGATTTTACGCTTAATATCAGGCTCTTTTTCTCAAATTCATCGAGTTCATAGACGGCTAGTGCTCGTGGTCCGACCAGACTGATGTCACCCTTGACGACATTTAACAACTGGGGCAATTCGTCCAAACTAGTCCGTCTTAAAAACCGCCCCAATGAACTGAAACGCGGATCATTGGGAATTTGGTCGCTGTTGTCGCGGTAGCGCTTGATTAGCTCAGTCCGTCCCATTTTCGTGAATGCTTCCTCGGGAGTCAGATCATTGTACTGCGGCTTGATCGTCCTGAATTTATAGACATTGAACTTATGGTTAAACCGAGTCAGGCGTTTTTGTTTGTAAAAAGTTCTTGCCCGTGGGTTGGATAGCTTAACTACGATAGCCACGACAAACATTATTGGCAGGGCAATAATAAAACAGATCCAGCCAAGCGTTAGATCAAACAGCCGTTTTACAATTCTGCCCCATCCGAACAGGGCGGTTTGGCGGACGGTTATTACCGGGATGGATGCGCGGAACAATTCTACTTCGATATTACCGACAAACAGTTCGGAATTTCCAGGCACAAAACGATACAAAATATGGTTGGACTGGGCAAACTCCAATATCTCCCGGTTTCTTGCTTCATCGGCATAAAGTTCAGTCTGAATGATGCCGTGAATATGGTCAGCATTAATGCGTTTGATCGCCTCGCTAAAATTATCAAACAGTTTGATCAAAGGATATTTTTTTGTCGTTAAGTTGCTGCCAACCACACCAACAACCCGGTAACCTGACTGTTGCGAGTTTTTCAATAAACGAGTCAGCTCCTCGGTCATGGGTGTATTGCCGACCAGCACAACATCCGTCAGGCCAATTTTATACAGGAACAGAGTTGTTTTGGAAAAACGTAGCAGGTTTCGGAAAAGCACCAGAAAGATAAAACCAAAAATGAATCCGAAAATTGGCACTAGTTTTGCAGGGAAGATCGGGTTAAGTGACACGAAATTCCAGAAAATTACAAACAGCATGCCGATAAACGAGCCGATCAATAACCGCCCCAGCTCTCTGAACCGGTTCTCGTAAATATTGCTGTTGTATAGGCCGATCAGAGCGAACATGATAATCCAAAATGGCAGCAAGCACAAAAAAATTAACAGATAGGTTTCAACGTGTATCGGATGAGCTACGGCCGTATGAATCCAATGGCTGCGGACGAAGAAAGCGCTGATGAAAGCCAAAATTAATGCTAAGACGTCACTCACCACCAAGCATGCGTTATATATGAGTGAAGAGTTATTTTTCATATTGAATCGAGGGATAATTCTCTATACTAGATTGTAGCATTTATGGTTCAGACAATTCGCCCCAAACTTAGCCCGGCTCTAAATATAATTACTGCAGTTTTGCTGGTCTGGGTGCCGTTTGCGGCCTTCTTAACTGTCTGGCTGGCCAGTTTAGCTGGCCACTATACGACTTGGCGCTTGGCCGAAGATGCCCTCGTGGTTATTGCTGCCTTTGTGGCTCTGCTAAGCTTATTCAAACACTCTAAACTTGGTAAAAACTTGGTAAAACAGCATATTGTCTGGTTGATAGCCGCATATGTATTGTTAGAAATCGGTCTGGGGCTGGTAGCGCTAGCCAGGCACGATGTCAGCCATAAAGCACTTGGCTACGGGCTTGATGTCGACCTACGGTTCCTGCTATTTTTTATTGTTTGTCTGATTATTGCCAGTTATTCAGACTGGCTGATCAAGCACTGGCAAATGTTGGTACTGATTCCGGCCGGCGTTGTAATATTTCTCGGTCTATTTCAGCACTTCATCCTACCGATGGACTTCCTGAGTCATTTTGGCTATAACTCATCCACCATTCTTCCATATGAAACCGTAAACAGCAGTCTTCATTACTTGCGCGTCTTCTCTACCTTAAGAGGCTCCAACCCGTTTGGGGCTTATCTAGTTTTAATAATCAGTTTGAGTTCCGTGTTGTTGATCCGGGCTAAGGACAGAACCAAACAACTGAAATATGGGCTGTTAATTCTGGCCGGCTTAATTGATTTGTTCTTTACCTATTCACGCAGCGCCTGGATCGGGCTTGGGCTGAGCCTTCTAACGATAGCTGTGCTGAGTTTTAAGTGGAACAAACGCCTAGCGCTTTGCTTTGGCAGTGCCTTGGCTATCCTTATTTTGCTGTCAGCCGGTTTATTTGTCGGCCTGAGGAATAACATGACCTTCCAAAATGATATTTTTCATACCAGTACACATTCTTCGGTTAAGATCAGCTCCAATCAAAACCATGCCAGTGCCTTAAGGTCAGGTCTCAGTGATGCCTTGCACCAGCCGCTGGGCCGCGGCCCGGGCACGGCCGGTCCGGCCTCCGTGTATAATTATCAACCGGCCCGCATCCCCGAGAACTATTTTGTCCAAATCGCAGAGGAAATCGGCTGGCTGGGGTTAATCGTGTTCTTGCTTATCTACTGGTTGGTTGCCAAAGGGCTGTATTTTGCTAAGACAAATCCGCTGGCGCTTGGGCTATTGGCGGCTTTAGTCGGTATAACCTTTATTAATTTCTTGTCGCAGGCCTGGACTGATAATACGCTGAGCTATTTATGGTGGGGGCTGGCAGGAATCGCGCTGGCACCTCTCTTAAGCGCTTCTAAAATAACAGGCGACAGTAAAAAAACGTAAGCGATTATCAAAAAACTAAATTCAAACTATGTGATTAATTCTTCGGTTGCTTCTTCTTCAGTCTTATGTTTGAATACTGCTTTCGTATATAAGATATAGTTCCAGAATAAACCACCAACTACGGCAACTGTCTTAGCGCAGTTTAGGGCTAGTTGCTTATGGTGTAACAGCAGAAAACGTCCTGTTGCCCCATTGAAATAATGCCCCAGGTTGTTTATCCCATTCTTCGCAGGGGTATCTAAGAAGTAAATTAGAAATCCCTGAACAACAATCACGCTCAAACCGGTAACCACAAAAAATTTTATGTATGTTTTCAGCGAAATCTTATGTTCACCCTGGAACACGATGTAGTTATTAAGAAAATAAGATATCGAGACACTGATAGAGACGGAAATAATATTGCTCAAAATTATTGGCAAATGGCAAACAACCACTAAAATATTTAATATAGTAAAGTCGATTGTAGTGTTTATTAAACCTACTATGACAAATCTGACTGGCTTGTGTGACCACGTTTTCTGCAGCATACTTATCCCAAGTGAATAGTAAGAAGTTCATGGAGAGTTGTCGATAGTGCAGCTAGGCATTTTAATTCCTACCTATGATGAAGCGATGTCTATCAAAACATTGCTGAGAGAAATCAACAAAGAGACTTCAAACCTTAAAAATGTGAACATTCACATTGTCATTGTCGATGACTCATCGCTTGATGGAACCGGTAGCATCGTTAAAAAAGTTGCCTCGGAGTTGAACTCAAATTCTTTTAATATTGAGCTTCTGACTCGAAAAGAAAAAAATGGGTTCGGAACAGCTTGCGTGGCAGGGTTTAAACTGCTGCTAAAAAACCGGGTTAATTATGTTCTTCAAATGGATGCCGATTTGTCTCATGACCCAGTGTATCTCCCTAGTTTTGTCAAAGCAGCCAGCAATGGTTATGACCTTGTGATTGGCTCAAGGTACACTTTGGGAGGCGGCACGCCCGATTGGTCATGGTATCGCCGCTTCCTGAGCAAATACGGGAATATGTATGCCAAGAACCTGCTTGGTAAAGCGATCACGGATTATACCGGCGGTTATAATCTCTACTCAAAGAAGTTGCTAGAAGCAATTGACGTTAACTCACTCCGAGCTAGTGGCTATGGCTTTTTAATAGAACTCAAGTTCCGAGCTCTCAGGCAATCGACAAAATTTTGCGAAATCCCGATTGTTTTTCGAGATCGTACTCATGGCCGGTCAAAAATCCCTAAGTCAACACTTATCAAAAACATAGTCCTTGTTCCGAAACTTAAGTTTCAATCAACTTATTGGAAGAATAAGTTATAAAATCTGGCAGTAATTATGCTGGTGGCTATAAATGGTTCTAAAATGAAGGGTGAGGCTAAACATGAACGATAACCAACTTGGAACTGTCCGGCCGACTAAAAAACAGCAAGAACTGCTGGTTTTTATTGAGTCATTTATTGCCAGTCATGGCTATAGCCCTAGCTACCGGGAAATAATGGATGGCCTAAACTACAATTCCGTCGCCACGGTGTCTCTGCATGTTAATAGTTTAATCAGGCGCGGGCATCTACAAAAGCGTAATCGCAGTGCCCGGTCATTAGAGCTTGTTCATAGCACTAAACCGACCGAGATAAGCACTAATCAGATTCAGCCCGAACAGGAAAAGTGGTTAGTTGATAAAGTTGAGTATTTTTTTCATCAGGCCGAACAATCGTCCCAGCCGACGTCCATCCAGGTTGACCAGCTGTACGTTCTGGTTGGAGCCCTAAAGGTGCTTGGGCTGGACGGTGCTGCCCAGAGTTTTAATGCTCGTTTGTCCAAGTTGCGCCAGGCGGTTCCTAGGGCAATTCTATCCTGAGCATAGGTCGGAATAGAATTATTACCGATACCCCATAACACAGACAAGCAGATTTCTCGGATAAGGCGTACCAAAAAGGGCGGACTATCGTGATAGGAGGCTTTATACAAAAAATCTTGCCCATCAATATACACTATTGTCTTCAAATAAATAGCATAACTTAAAAAAACCTTGTCGGAAGCTGATAGCCTCGTTAAATCTAAGTTTTACACCCTAAATAAACTAGATGTTTTTATAAATCTTTGTAGGTTTTTTCGTTTCTCCGAGCGATCGCTATAATTTCGGTATCTTCTTTCGGAATAACCCTAAAAATAATTCGATAATTACCAACTCTTACACGATAAATGTCTTTATTACCCTTTAGAACTTTAATGTCTAGTCCATCATATTGAGACACGACGATCTTACTTACTACAACCTTAAGTCGTATTAAATCTTTCTTGAGTAGTTTTGCGAGCAATTTGGCAATTTTATCTGCCATAATTATTTAGTTAGCTGTTTGAGGGCAGATAATACTTCTTTTGAGGGAACCCCGATGGGATTTATAGCCCTAAAATCCACTATGGTTTCCCATTCTCCATCATCTCCCCATTCATCAACTACTTTTTGGTGTTTGAGTCTTCGAACTATAGAATCACGAATAAAATCACTACGGCTTGTAAACTCGTCCGATGAAGCTCTATCTAACTTTCTTAGTAGTTCTTCAGGAAGCGATATATTAATTGTTTTACTACTCATACATAAAGCATACATAACTTGTATGTTCCTGTCAATTGAATTCTGCGGAAATGTAACAGTTCGGTTGAACAGCTGTACGTTCTGGTTGGAGCCCTGGCGCAACTTGGACAAACGAGTATTTCTCTGTTAGCGTCCTATATGGCTGAGCATACCGCCCAAGAACCTTTTCTGTCTTTGTCCGGTCTAATCCTAGAGCCTAGGCTTTACGGACTTACGTGCTGTACGTATCGGTGGCTGGTCATCCAGACCGAGTCCCGAACTTTTTTAGTTTTTTAGCTCAGTCTGGAGAACTTTGGATAATGCACTGATACTATTGAACTCATAGAAAGCAAGATATGCTATAGCCAGGCTTCTAGTATCTGTTTTTCTGAGACTAAATCCTCTATTAATAAAGTTTATCAATATGGCGTTAGCAAGCATTCGACCTGTTCGTTTATTGCCATCTTCAAATATTTGTAAATAAGGCACTAAGGCGAGAGCTAATAAAGCCTTTATGTAAGGACTCGGGTTTTTATTAATTATTTCTAGTATATTATCGGCATTTTCTCTTAATTGATGTGGATTTGATAGTGGTTCATAGTTACTTGCTGTAATCCTAACTAATTGCTTTCTAATTCCACTTCCTATTCCTAAGTTATTGCCAATAATCCTGTGAAGGTCTTCAATTGTCCTAAACCTGATATTGTTACCAAACAAATCTTTATTCTCAATTATGAAAGCTAAGGCGTTTTTATGATTGAGTATCATCTGAGTTTCGAATTCTGTCCTGTTCTTAGCTTTGATGCCTTCTAGAAGCAATAATTGAGTATCTAGTAACGTATAAGTATTGCCCTCTAGCGCAGATGACTTCCATGAAAGCTCAATTGTTAAATATTCAAGCTCTTTAGCGGTCATTTGCTTAGGATGTTCTGAAACTATCTTATCCTCAATATAATTCTTGAATATTAACTCAAGTTTATCGGTAGGTAATTTAAGTAACCAATTTATTAGCTCATGATTGAATATACTTTTAGGTCTATTTTCATCTTCTAGTAACTTGTCGGTAATATTTAGATCAAATAACTTTTCGTAATTGACCATATAGTTAGGATGATTAGTACCGACTCTTATTAATAATTCTAGTTCTGTAAGTCTCGTTAAGGCACGTTGGATAGATCGAACATCAATACTTTGCATATGTTCACTTATTTTTTTAGCAGTATCGTTACCGTTAAGTACGTGTATCAATACGTAACTTGTGCTCTTATTTAGGTTCATACGACAATTTTAGCATATTTTTTATAAATATATCAGTTTTTGTCGTATGGATCAGATATGTAATAGTTATGCTTGTCTGGCCTTGGTTAACGAAGTTTCGAACTAATTTGGCAGTTGAGCCCCACCACCAACACGCCATTGAGTGTTCCTGCCATCAATGATTAGGCATAAGCCAACAGAACATCTGGCACACCGTAAAGCTGCCTGAAATACATCTAATTCCCCATCAGCTTCATGTCCAGCACGTAATTAGCTAATCTTTGCTCATCGTCTATAGCATGTGCCGTTTCAGTGACAGTGTGTCTGACTTAACTATAGAGAGTAACGTTACCTTCGACATTCTCTATAGCCTCAGGCATTGGGCAATCGTCGCAGGTTCGCATTTGATGGGACCCGCCCTCATAAATATCTGATACCTTCATTAAACCTAAAACTATATCAGACAAACAATTTTTACAGCCGTAGGCATTTTAGCTGGGCACCCAGTACTATTTTTAACTACTTAGTTAACTTCTTTATGCTGTTCGGGATAAAAAGCCGGGGAGCAAGGCATGAACATTTTAAGTTTCTTACCTTCCCAGAAAAATCTCTCACCAGGATTTATCAAGACTGCGTCGCCTGGGCTTAAAGGGTGTGTGTCGCCATCTACGCCGACTAACCCGGTCCCTTTAATGACGTATGCTATTTCTTTGCATACGTCATTAACTAAGTGGCCTTTTGCTGGATAGCGACCATCAACCGTAATTACTGCGACATTGATATCTTTATCCCCAAAAGGGAACTCGAACCCTGAACATGTATCACTATTACTAAATGAATTGGTTTGGGATTTTAGAATAACTTTCATAAGTATATTCTAACAGATGATAACACTTATATTTTGGCTAGATCGTGCGGTCGCTATTTCCCCGATTATTCGTTTGACTGAAATGAATTTACTATTCACAGAATTAATGGTGGCATAATCAAGGATTTTTAGAATAAACAGCTCACACTATATCGAGAGCTAAAATACACGCTAAACCTTTAATGGGCGGAGTGAGTAAACTTTTAAGCCGCACCGTAAAGATGTGCTACTATTATTAATACTTAACAATTAAATAAGCTGGAAGTCGGTGAGAATCCGACACTGTGCCGCAACGGTTTACCTCTATGAGGAAAGTCCGACACAGCTTAAACCCCACAAGCGGGTAGTCTCGAGCAAGAATTTTTGTGATAAATAGTCACACCATCCTCTTTGTCTTGAGACTGAGAGGATTTTTTATGAGCCGAGTAGCTCAAGTTCTGAAATCAAAAATAACATATGTAGTTGTAGCTGTGGTTATCATAGCTGCCGGCGTGGTCACGGGCATCGATATGCATGACAATAATTCCGGCCACGTTCAAACAACCACCAACTCACAGCATCAGATAACCCAAATAAGTTATGTCGGCAAAAACGGCCAGAACGCCTTTGTTCTGCTCAAGAAGTATGCTACCGTTCAAGCCAAACAATATTCATTCGGCTATCTCGTAACTTCTATCAACGGGGTCGTCGGCAACGGGCCAAAGTATTGGACATTCTATGTCAATGGCAGGGAAGCCAGTGTCGGCGCCAGCTCGTACATAACAAAGAGCAGCGATAAAATAACCTGGAAGTTGGAATAAACCGATGAAAAGTAAATACTTCCCCATAGCTGTTGCGCTTAGCCTGATTGCCATAGGCGTAATGCTCCGGATTTTGCCCCATCCGGCAAATTTTGCGCCGATTGCCGCTATTTCAATATTCGGCGGTGCAGTTTTACCGAGAAAAATAGCCATTTGGGTGCCCTTGGGAGCGATGATGATCTCTGATGCTGTCATTGGTTTTTACAGTCTAATGCCTCTGATATGGGCTTGCTATCTATTGATTGCCCTGGCCAGTAGCAAGTGGATGAGGCCGGCTAGTCTGCGCAAAGGTGTAGTGCTGACTTTGTCATCGTCAGTATTCTTTTTTGTTGTTACCAATTTTGGGGTTTGGCTGACAAGCGGTATGTACGTACACAATTGGTCCGGGATTGTAAGCTGCTACACACTTGCTTTACCGTTCTTCCGTAACACGCTTATGAGCGATGCTGTCTTTACGGCCGCACTGTTCGGTATCTACGCGCTGGCTACTCATAGGCAAAAAGTGTCTATCGAGCTGACCAATTAATAACAGGACGCATAGTACGTTTGCCAAAAAAACCCGAGACTAATGAAGCGAAAAAAATAAGCTGATCATATGGGATGTGTAACAGTGCAGCAAGATTTATGCTTCCTCCCAAATCTCCTTGGCTAAGATGCCGAACTGTTTTAGTCTGTCCGTAGTTGTAAACCTAATATGCGGTCGTTCTTCGTCGTCGCTTTCCCAGAGTTCAGCCAACAAACCTCTGGTTTTACGTTTAGCGTAGATTAGGTCGGTAGTTCGCGGACAGACAAATAATATAACTGGTAAATGATCATTTAATGATTCTTCTTCCCACTCAGCCTCTTCTTGGTCTAAGTAGTTTACGTAATTGCTTAGTCTTTTCTTCAGCCTATAGCGCGGCAAGGTGGTATCAAATATCTCCAGTAAATAGCCGTGCTTGGTAACCGGCTCGTCACTGCCTACGTTTTCCAGTTCATTAAAGCAAAGATTAGGCCGTATCCCGCAGTCATTATCTGTCAGGAAATGGTAGAAACTTTCCTGTTGGTACTGCGCTTCAGTTTCATAAAAGTATGTGCTTTTCACCCATTTAGGTTTATGTTCAGGCTCAAGTGTCCGCTCAGCCGGGTTTTTCTCCAGGCATAGACAGCAATCAGCCAGCAACAGACAGCGATCTATATAAGTCCGGCTTCGGTCTGCATCTTTATAGCGTTTGCGTAGCTCTGCCGCCTCATAATCTAGTATCTTGAGATACCTGATACCATTTATCCCCAGGTAATAAATAGCCGGTTTAGTCTTTTCAGCAAAGTCAGTAGAATAGATCCACTCTAAATAATGTTTAGCTCTTAAGTCTTTTAGCCATAAATTAATAGTTTTATAGTCTTTGTGTTTTAGAAATGCCTGTATTTGTATTCTGTTTAAGAACCGATATTGATATATTAGCTCTAGTATTTCTTTCTGTTTTCTAGTTAGTTTTAGCCCATTAGGTAGATTCATTAGTTTATTAACCGCCAAACCCACCTACACCATTATTGTTATAGAGAAAAATATATACTTAAAGGGTAGGAAGCACAATATTTTACCGGGAACGGATACATTAAAACGTTAAATATGCCCTAATGCGCTAGGGCAATAATAGATTCCATAAACTATTTAATTGGTTGTCTCGCTTAGCTTGTTTTCGCGTTCCAGGTAAGCCAGATGTTTTTCGCGGTACTTTCGAAACTCCCCGCGGTTAAACTTATTGCGCCGGATAAAGGCGCCGATCCGCTCGGAGCCGATGTAGTGCGGCAAAATAACATAAGTTACACCGAGCTCATACAGCTCAATCGCTTCTTCGACTGTGTCGGCGTGGACGATGACAACGCACTTGGGGTTAATATCGCTCAGCAGACTGACTAAGAAGGTGTTAGTTTTATGGTCGCCAATAGTCGAGACAACCATCCGGGCTTTGTTAATGCCGGCTTCTTCTAGCAGTTCCAGATCCGTGGCGTCGCCGTAAATGGAGTGAATTTTCTGATTCTCCAATAGCTCCAGCGCATCCGGGTCGTAGTCAATGACCAGGAAAGGTTTTTTCAAACTTTTGAACACTTTTATGAACTCATGGCCGCCCTTGTTGTAGCCTAAAAGGATCATGTCATAGTGGTGCTTAGTCTCGCGTTCAAAATGTTGATGGTGGCGCTCAAATACCACCAGGTATTTGTCTAATAAGCGGTAGAGCTGGTCATTATATAGAATCAGGTAGGTCGAAATAGCGATACTGATCAAAGCCACGACCGTAATTACGCTGACAAAAGAAGTAGTTACTAGCCCTTGCTGATTGGCTAAGATAACGAAAACCAGCGAAAACTCACTGATCTGGCCGACCGCCAAGGCGGTTTTAAAACTAGTGTGCTTGGTATAGTTCATCAACCCCATTAGCATCAGCACGACTAACGGTTTGAATATGATAACTACGGCGCTGGCAAATAATATCAGATGCAAGTTGCGTCCCAGACTGCCGAAGTTTATTCGGGTCCCCAACGAGATGAAGAACACGACTATGAAGAAGTCTCTCAGCGGCCGCAGGCGGGCGCTCATTTCCTGAGTAAAGGGCAGTGAAGCCAGCGAAATACCGCCCAGCAAGGCGCCGATCTCGATGTTAAAACCGGCTTTTTGGAATAGTGCGGCCGTACCAAAGCCCCAGCCCAGTGCAAACAGGAACAGGGCTTCTTGGCTGCCGCCGATCAGTTTCTGCAGACGCGGTAATACCAGCTGGCTGATCGCAAACATAGCAATAGCTAAAACCCCGCCTTTGACAACCAAACGGCTTAGGCTGTCTAGCGAGAGGTGGCCATGGCCATTGGCAGTTAGTATTATCAGAGCCAGCATGGCCAACAGGTCCTGGACTAACAGCAAACCGATTGAGATTTTGCCGTAAAGCCGAACCTGCTCTTTTTTATCGCTGAGCAGTTTTAGGATAATAATAGTACTACTAAAAGACAAAGCCGTGCCAAAGATAATTGACTCGCTCTGGTTTAAATTAAACAGCCGGCCGCCGGCCCAGCCCAGAATTATGGTTAAGCCGACCTGGATGACGGCAGTGATGGAAGCTACTTTGCCGACTTCTTTAATAACTCTCGGGCTCAGGCTTAAACCGATTATGAAAAGCAGCAAGGCGACGCCTATATCCGAAAAGGCCGTAAAAGTGGTTTGGTTTTTAACTAAATGGAACAGAGCTGGTCCAACAATTATACCGGTCAGAATGTGGCCGATTATCAGTGGCTGCCGAATCAAGCGCATGATTAAAGCCATGCCAGCCGCAATCGCGATGACTAAGCTGAGTTGTGCAAATATAGCATCGGTACCCATGTTTATCTTTAGATCTTTACCCTGTAGAAAGTCTAGCACATTTGACAGCCTGCTTATGCTTGTGCCATCATAGAATCACTTTTTGTGGCGGGAATAGCCGCCGCGGGAGACAAAAATTAAAAAAAGAGGTTGAGGAGGCCGACTAGCATCATCTGCTAGTTATTGCGTTTCAAATAAAAATGCCAGTCAAAATAAAATATTTGAGTTCACGAGGTGTAAAAATAAAAGTCGAAATTCGCCGACCGCCCTGGCAGCAGTTTCTTCTATATTGAAAAAAACTTATTGCTGCGAACCGATCACTGGGCGATAAAGTTGCAATTTACGAAGTGGCTTTAGTGCCTGTTTTTTGGGTGATGGCGGCGTTAATGTACTGTTCAAAACTCGACAAAGTAGGAGTAGGTTGGATCTGTTGTCCGTCTAAGAAAAATGTTGGCGTTGCCTGCTGGGCACCTGTTTTGGCAAAGGCCGCTAGGTCGGCATTGATCGTATTGTTAACCTGAGAACCTGAAAAGTCAGTTTTAAATTTAGCGATGTTCAACCCTATCTGCTGGGCATAGGTTACGAAATAAGATTCCGGGTCAGATGCGTTAACCCATTGTGATTGGCTGGCGTATAGAGCATCGTGCATTTGCCAGAACTTCCCCTGCAAGGAGGCAGCTTCGGCGGCTCTGGCCGCCGCAAAAGCGTTTAAGTGGATCTCGGTTAGGGGTAGGTTCCGGAACTGGACATAAATCTGATCATTATATTTTGAAGCAACTTGATTAACGATTGGATAAAACTCGCTACAGTAGGGGCATTCATAATCACCATATTCAAGAAGCGTTACCTTGTCACGACCCAGTCCTTCAATATGCTGGGACGGGCTGGTGCTGTTTGAGGAAGAAGTTGAACCGGGATTACTTTTTCCGCCACTGAGCCAATAAATTCCACCCAGTACTATGACCACCGCTATTAATATTCCCCAGAATCGTTTGTCCACACAGTTCTCCTTTATCTGTAAATTCTAGTATACCACGCTTGAGAGTTTTGAAATCACCCTTGGAGCGAGTTACTATGATGACATGGTTAGACTAATAATTTGCGTGCTGCTGTTGGTACTGGCTTGTCTGGCGGTAACTTTAGACAAAACTTATTACAAAGTTTCTTTAAAGGAATTAAAACGCCGCGCTAGAGCTGGCGATAGGCGCGCCAAACAACTGTACCGGGCTGCCGCTTACGACACGACACTTCAGTTGCTGCTGTGGTTTATTATCGTGGCATCTGTTGCTGTGAGCATAGTTTTGTTGACGGGTATTGTGGCTGGCTGGCTGGCAGCGATTGTAGGCATATTAATTATCTGGCTGGCATTTTTATGGTTACCGCATAACCGAGTATCTGATTTGGCGGAGCGGCTAACATTGATGCTGACCCCGTTGCTGGTTTGGTTATTGCATTATATGCATCCAGCCCTGTCGCCGGTCTCAAAAATTGTCTATCGTTCCAGAATTTCATCTACCGGCATCTTCAGCAAAGAAGATTTGCTGGAACTGCTGGATTGGCAGAAAGAACAGCCGGGTAACACTATACCACCCGCAGAATTGGAAATAATGCGTAGCAGCTTATTGTTTGAGGACAAGAAAGTCGGCGACGTACTAATACCCAGGCGGATAGTTGATGTAGTTGATGTGGATGAAGTAATTGGGCCGGTCTTGTTAGGGGAACTGCACCGGAGCGGCCATTATCGGTTCCCGGTATACAGCGGCAAAAAGGACAATATTGTCGGCACATTGTTTGTTAAGGATGTGCTGAAACTGGCTGAACAAGGCGGGCGGGTGAAAGATGTTATCAAGCGTGATGTCTGCTATGTTCATGAAGATTTTTCGCTGGGCCAGGTTTGGCAAACTTTTATTAAAACCAAGCATAATTTATTTATCGTCGTCAACAGTTTCGAAGAATTTGTTGGTATTATTACCATAGAAGATGTTATCGCTCAGGTTATCGGCCGCCCGCTGATCGATGAGTTTGATAAACATGATGATTTACGGACCGTCGCAGCGCTTAAGGCTAAATCGGAGCACGAGGAACACATAGCTGAGTCAACTGAGATGAAAGAGATGGTAAAATAGCAGACATGAAAAGAGTTTTAGCAAAAGATCTTAAGTTACATATCGGGAAAGAAGTTTTAATACAAGGCTGGCTTCACAAAAAGCGGCTTTTAGGCGGCCTGACTTTTATTAACATTAGAGATCGCAGCGGACTAACGCAAATTGTAGTCCAGGACAAGGATGAAGTTAATAAATTGCGCGGCCTGCAGGTCGGTACAGTATTATCGGCAACCGGCAAAGTTGTAGAAGAAAGCCGTGCTCCGGCTGGCGGCGAAATACATGATCCCGAGATCACTGTCTTGGTCGCGGTCAAGGCCGAGCCGATCATAGAAATTGACAAACCCCTGAGTCATAAATCCGAAAACCTAGATACCTTATTTGATACACGCGGTATAGGACTACGCAACCTAAAAGAGCAAAAGATTTTTCATATCCGCTCAGGCATGCTTCGGCTTATCCGGGAGTTCTTGTATGGCCAAGATTTTATTGAAATTCAAACTCCAAAGCTTGTAGCTGGTGCGACCGAAGGTGGGGCAGAGGTATTCAAACTTGATTACTTTGGCAAAGATGCCTTTTTAGCTCAGAGCCCCCAGTTTTATAAGCAGATGATGGTTGGCGTTTTCGAGCGGGTCTTTGAAATAGGGCCGGCTTTTCGGGCAGAATTGAGCGCTACTACGCGTCACGTCTCAGAAGTTACCATGCTGGATATTGAAATGGGCTTCATAGATAGTCATGAGGATGTCCTTAACATGGTCCAAGATATGACCCACGCTGTTCTTACTGAAACCTATAAATTATTTAAATCTGAGCTAAGTGATCTGAAAGCTCCACCATTAGTAATTAAAGAAAGATTCCCTCGCTACAGTGTCCCTCGTGTCCACCAGCTTTACAGCCAAGCAACCGGGACAGACACCACTCACGAGAAGGACCTGATTCCGGATGAAGAAAAATGGATTTGTGACTACGCCGCCAAAAATGATGGTTGCGAAGCGGTTTTTGTAACCGGTTTCCCGGTCGAAGCGATGAAGTTTTACCACATGATCGATCCTAACGACGAATCGGCCGTACTTTGGGCGGACCTGCTTTTTCGGGGTCTTGAAATAGCTACTTGCCCTCAGCGTGAACATCACCACGAAAAACTAGTTGAGCAAATCAAGCGAGCTGGCATTGATCCAAACGACCCCGGCTTCAAGTATTACCTGCAAGCTTTCGAGCATGGGCTTCCGCCGCACGGCGGTTGCGGTTTTGGGATAGACCGGCTAGTCGAAAAAACGGTTGGGCTTAATAATATCAAAGAAGCAATTCTTTTCCCGCGCGACCTAAATCGTCTATCTCCTTAAACTTAAAAACCTCCCACACTAAATAAAATGTAGGAGGTTTTTTACTTTTTATTGTCCCGGTAAATTATCAGGGCATTATATGAATCGCTACTTATTTTTCAATAAGTAGTAAATAAATACACCCCACTAATTTGCCATATACGCAGGTTATGCCAGCTGACTTATGGTTGTCAAGAGCATAATCAATATTAAGTATATTTATAACTGTTGTGCTGTAAAACTTATCTGCTTATGCTAAAATAGCCAGCAGAAAATAGGCGCATATTACTAATTAAAACTAAAGGAATATTTTTATATTATGGACCCTCAAGCAAAACCTTCAGAACCCGACTCGGCTGACCCTGACGGCTTAACCGAACCAACAGTTCAACAACCCTCACTATCGTCACCAGCCAATCCGGTTACGCCGTCAGATGAGCCGGATACTAGCACTGAGCGAGATACTACCGTTTCTGAGCCAGAACCGACTCCGACGACTACCGACGATCTAAGCTCAAGTGATTTGACCTCACCGATGTCCGATCCCGACCCGAAACCGGCTGCCGATGACCTCAGTGAGCCTACAACCGATCCCGAACCAGAGCCGAAGTCTTCTGATGACCTGGATACACCGATGTCCGATCCCGACCTGAAACCGGCTGCCGATGACCTCAGTGAGCCTACAACCGATCCTGAACCAGCTGCACCGGCTGCAGATGACGACACGAGTACGCCTGCACTGGACCCGAAGCCAGCCGTTGATAGTCTAAGTACGCCAATGTCTGATCCTGAACCAAAGCCGCCTGCCGCCGATGACCTCAGCGCGCCTAGACTAGACCCGAAACCGGCTGCCGATGACCTCAGCGCGTCTTTGTCCGATGACCCAGTCCCCAGCAATGCTGATGTTACCAGTGATGATTCATTAAAAAATACTGATTTTTCACTCGCACCAGAAAATCCTTCAGAACCCGAGACTGATTCGACGAGCAGTTTATCGAATGACCCTGCTCCTTCGCCATCTCCATCTCACTCTTTTGGCGCTGACCCAATGGTTGTTTCTTCGCCGCCTCCATCCGTTAACGATCCGACTCCACCATCAACACCTCCAGCTTCTGATCCGCCGGGAGCCACAACACCGTTGCCGTCTAACTTAGCTGGTCCGGCCCAGGCTCAGTCAAAGAAGAGCTTACCGATGGGCATCGTCATCATAGCGGTCCTTGTTGTCATACTAATTGCTCTGATAGTTTGGTTCGCTCTTGCTAAGCATTGATAAACATTCCGCTAACGACTCCTCTCAAGTTATTTCATCAATTTTGCCTAATTAGCTGCCAAAATCTTCCTAGACCGTGCCGCAGCGAGTCTTAAGGTTGTTAGTTTATCTATACAAACAAGGGCCGCCGGCTGCTTTGCTATATATCTCAATTATGTTATAATTATAATCAGTTAATAGGGACGTTTGATCAATGGGGTCAGAGCAAAATTATCAAGTTGATAGAGACGATAGCGAATCCGAAGATCAGGTCAAAAAACTCCGGAAGAATCGGTCAAAAGCGCCAGCGCCAAAACCCCGCGAACAGGGTGGTGAAGTTAATGCGAAAAAACCAGAAATCATTAAAATCCCAACTAATTCTGGCAAGTCATCTGCCGCTGAAAGAGCCGGTCATGGCATACTGCTTGAAGAAATAACTGATTTGCAGGTTGAATATCGTCACGGCCGTGAAGGGCAAACGGTAGTGATAGACTTAAATGATGTTGGTCTGGAGCAAGAGATTCCTCTTGTACCCTGGAGGCAAGTTCGCAAAACTCAACAACCGGATTTCCGCCGGGAAGAAATAATAGCTATCCCGGATTTTGATCAAGAATACAAAGAGTCGGTTTCAGCCACAGCCGACTCCTTTGAGGACATGGTTAGTGAAGTGTTGGCATCAGGGCCAATTAATGAACTTGAAGCTGCACAAAGCACGGAGTTGGATGCTGCCCAAGAGTCTAGGAGAAGTTATGCCGAACAAGCTGTTTCCACCGCCACTGCCCGCCAAGTTGCCTCATCCACATTTAATCAACTAAGTAGTTTGCATGACCGACCGCACCGGGATCAGCCGACTGCGAAAACCTCTCCTATTGTCGCGGCAAACCGGGCCCAAATTACGTCCGCATCAACTGAGCGGCTTGATGGTTTATCAGCGGACTTATCTAATATTCTATCCACCCCAGAAACACCAGCCGACCCCGTTAATCAGTACGCAGATCGATTTAGCCCGCCTGAAGTTGTCGGTGACGACCAAACGGAGAACGAACTACCGCCTGGCCATAGAATTGAGCATAGTGTCTGGCATAGTATCGAAGTTGATTCTAGGACTGGACATGCTGTAGAGAAACCGACTTTTGCATATGGGCATGAATTTAACCGCGAACAAGCACCCGAGCACAAAGAACAGTCTGATGAAGAAATTGCAGTTGCCAGTGGTCAGCTTGGTGTTGGTGGCAGTACGAATATTGATATGCAGTCCTCTTCGCCACTTTCGTTTTCACAATCGCTCGGCCCGGACCGGTTTGCCCCAGATCAGAGTTCAAGCTTTTCTAAGCTCAGCCATATTGAACTTCCCGCCAATTTGCCCCCCGGCTTCATGACGGATGTCTGGCTTTGGATATTACTGGGAGTAATTGTGACGGTCGACCTGATTGCAATATTTGGCTAAAATTTCTTCAAGTTTTGCCGAAGCCACTCGTCTAAGCTGTCGCCACCACCACCGCACATAGCTACTACCATGGCATTATCCTTTAGGTGTTCTCTGATGATATTTATGAGTTGGGCATCTTTCTTTTGAGGTATTGCCAGGGAAGGATTATCTAGATGGGCAATTAGCTCGGCCGGTTTAAGCAATTTTTGTTTGGGGTCTTCTCTGGCTAAATAACTTGGGAGCCAGTAAACCTGAGCGGCACCTTCAAAACAATCTTTGTATTCATCTTTGACAAAATGCTGTCGCCGGTTGGTCAGTGGCTCATATACCACAACCAAGGGCTGATTATTGACAGCAGCCATTTCTGTAGCCACACTCATAGCTCCCCTGATCTTTTCAGGCGTATGCGCGTAGTCGCTAAACAGATTCTTTTTTAGGCGTTCCATCCGCCTGGACAGCCCCGGGAAGTAATTAACATAGCGGACCAGCTTGCCAATCGGTTGATCTGATAGTCTGTGGACTGCCTGTACGGCCAGCCATGCGTCCAGACGGTTATAGCGGCCCTTGAGCTGGATTAACTCAATAATCGGGCTATCGCTGTCAAAAACGATAAGATTGGCGGGCGAGTCTAGCTGCAGGTAATCAAAGTCCTCCTGCCACAATATTGTCCGTTGGCTCTGGCTTATATATTCCCGGAAAGCAGATTGATAATCTTCTCTGGTTGGGAATATTTCATGGTGGTCCCAGCTGACACCGGTGACGATACTCAGATAAGGATTAAAAGCCAAAAAATTACGGGCAAATTCATCAGCTTCATAAATGAAATATTTTGACCCGGCTGTGTAATGGCCCATATCGCCAAACGACATTTTTGCCCCCACGGAATGGCTGATCGGCAGACCGACTTGCTGACACAACCATATAACCATGGCGGTGGTGGTAGTTTTACCATGAGTCCCGGCAATCCCGACCATTTTTAATTTTTTCTGCTGCAGAATGAAATTAATTAACTCACTACGCTCAGTACTCTTAATCTTATTCTTTTCGGCAAAAACCAGCTCAGGTGGACGGCTGTTTTCTAGAGTAACGGCCGTCGAGTAAACCAACCAATCAATTGGCATATTATTGTGAACAGCGGCAATTTGCTGGGACGACTGACCTATGTGAATATTGGTGACTCCCTTTTTTTTAAGGTAATCAATGTACTGGGAGGCTTGCTTATCAGAACCCGACACGACGAAACCGGCCTGCTTTGCAATCAAGGCTAGCGGACCGATAGCTGTTCCACCGATACCAGAGAAGTAAATATGCATGACTACAGTCTACCATGCTTATGCTACACTGAAATTACAATCGGCCATAAAATACAGATATGACTAAACTCAAATTGCATCACTATTGGACAAAAATTAAATTGGTTCGTCCATGGTACGTTCTGGTCCTGCTATTAATAAGTTGCATTGTTAGCGTTAATGCCCTGCGCCAGAATAACCTGACTATGATTAATCTCCGTAATGATGTTTATCAGGCAGATCAGCACAATACGGATGTCGAACAAGCCTTAAAAAATTTACAGGCTTACGTTGTCGCCAATATGAATACCAGTCTAACAAACGGCAACAGCTCTGTTTATCCGCCTATCCAACTGAGCTATACCTATGAAAGACTAGTTGAAGCTTCCCAGTCTCAGAGCCAAAACGAAAACACTCAGATATATACCAATGCTCAAACTTATTGCCAGCAGGTAGATCCGGTAGATTTTTCCGGCCATAACCGTGTCCCTTGCATTGAGCAATATGTCGAGAGTCACGGCATTAGCGTGCCCAATATTTCACCCAGCTTGTATGAGTTCGATTTTGTATCACCGACTTGGTCGCCTGATCTGGCCGGCTGGTCACTAGTAGCCAGCACAATGCTGCTGTTACTGTTTATCAGCCTGGTGATTGCCGGCAAGTGGTTATCTAAGTCAGATAGTTAAAACTGTTACTTGGTCGTAGTGCTACCAGTGGTTGAGGGTGTGGTGGTCGCGGGTGTGGTAGTTGAGCTACTTGTAAGAGCTGCGCAGTTTGCGCCTTTCGGGTTCTGTTTCTGGTATGAGAGGATGGACTGAGCGACTTTACCGGTGTTTTGTAGGTTTTCCCACCAGTTAACGCTGGACAGGTTTATCACCATTTGGTTGTAGGGAGTATCAACCTGGCAGACTAACGGCTGGAGAGTGATGCTGCTGGTGCTGCTGGTGCTGGCTGGGATGTAGTAGATGTCATAAAGAACCAGATAGTTCGAGCTTATATCTTTAACCTGACCAAAATAAATCTGGTCGCCGCTGGTTGAACCGCCAATGCTAACATCTACAGCCTGGAAGTCGTTCTTGTTAACATAGCTGTACTGATTAACGTTGGAATAGTGAATCAGAAATATAGACCCGACCGCAATGATTGCCAGAGCGAATATAAACAGTACCGCCCCAAGACGAGCCCACTTATTAAAATCGCTTGATTTGTTTTTGTTGTGTCTTGGTGGACCCACGCTTTCCAAAGGTACGGCAGGGGTACCTAATGGTTGATGATTACCGCGGACTGAAAAATCCATAATTACCTCTTTTGTTAATGTTAAGTATACGCAGATAAGTTTAATACATAAGCACTGTCTGATGCAATCATAAAGCCAAAGAAACAGAAAAAGAGTTGACAAACGAAAACCTAACAGAGTATGTTAGGGGTACACTAAATAATTTAGGAGAGGGAGTAAGTCAGACAATGGCATACAAGCACACAAATTCAAAGGGTGTAACCTACTACTTAAACTCAAAGAAAGTTACACTGCGTGGGGGCAAGGAACAAACTATTTATTACTTTAGCAAGGACCAGCGCCCAGAGGGCAGTGATTTACCCGAAGGTTTCATAGTCAATGAAAACCCGCGAAACGGTTTCTTGACTGTTAAGCGCAAATAATCGAATAGCTGATTCGAAAATACGCCTATTTTTATAGGCGTATTTTTTTGATCAGATTATAGTTATCTGATAAAGTTTTATAACATGTCAGAAGTTATCCTAAAAGTTAATAAAATCCGTAAAGTCTACGGCGACAATGAAGTTGTTAAAGGTATCTCCTTTGAGGTGAATAAAGGGGAAATTTTTGGTATTTTAGGTCCCAATGGAGCCGGTAAAACCACGACCCTTGAGATGATTGAGACCCTTGTGCCGATAACTGGCGGCCAAGCTTTCATTAACGGCATCGACGTATCCAAGGACCCGCAGGCAATTAAACGGATTATTGGTGTCCAGCCCCAGACCCCGGCCTTTATGGATAAAGTTAAACTGACCGAATTACTTGAGATGACAGCTGCTTCCTACGGAGAAAAAGTTGATAGCGCTAAATATCTGGCCGACGTTGATCTGGCCGATAAAGCCTCAAGCTATATTGAGCAATTATCGGGCGGGCAGAGGCAGCGTTTTAGTATTGCGGCGGCGCTGGCCCACCAACCCGAAGTCTTTATCATGGACGAGCCGACTACCGGACTTGACCCGCAGGCTCGGCGGAATTTATGGGAGTTGATTCAAAAAATCAGCTCACGGGGCATTACCATTCTTTTGACGACCCACTATATGGAAGAAGCAGAACTGCTTTGCCACCGGGTAGCAATCATGGATAACGGCAAAATTATCGCTCTTGACTCGCCCAAAGCGCTCGTGAAAAAGCTTCTGGACAAGGGTTTCAAGAAAGAGCAGCACGTTAACCAGGGAGCCAGTTTAGAGGATGTGTTTATAGATCTTACCGGTAAGGAGCTTCGGGAGTAGAAATGAAGAAGAAATTATATACCGTTATTGTTTTTGCCAAGATCTCCGTCAGGCGTTATTTCCGCGACAGAGTTGCTATTTTCTTTACTATTGCTTTCCCACTTATTTTTCTGCTGATCTTCGGGACCATATACGGGAAGAGCAGCAGTACGTCCTTTAGAGTTGTCGTATTTAACGAGTCGCATAGTCAATTTTCCAGACAATTCTACAACGAGCTCAAAGGCAGCAAGCTCTTCAAGATTAAGTCCGGCATACCTAATCTGGCTCAAGCTGACCAGCAAATGAGCCGTGGCGAAATCGATGCCACGTTGGTTATGCCACCCTCGTTTGGGGGACAAACAAATACGGCCTACCCGACTGGTCAGATCATCGAATATTATGACGAGAATTCAGCCACAGCCGCCCAAACACTGGAATCAGTCTTGGATGGTATTACCGCCAAGACAAACACCAAATTAGTTGCCACCCAAGTGACGCCGTTTAGCGTAAAAGCAGTGCTGACTAACAAGGGCGGACTAACCACATTTGATTACACATTTTCTGGCTTGCTTGGTTTCACAATTATCGGACTTGGCATATTCGGCCCGGTCAATACGTTCCCCGAACTAAAGAAACAGGGTGTACTGCGACGCCTGCACGTATCGCCCCTCAGAGTCTGGCAGTATTTTTTGGCAAACGTCTTGTCGAATTCTGTTGTCGGGCTTATCTCGGTAGCGGTAATGTTTGTGGTGGCCAAACTTGTTTTCGGGTTCCATATGGACGGCAACTACCTGACACTGGCTGTCGTAGTGATTCTGGGTATCTTTACTATATTTGGTATTGGTTTGGCGATTGGCGGCTGGGCTAAAAATGAAAATCAGGCAGCGCCACTGGCAAATATTATTGTTTTCCCGATGATGTTTTTGACTGGAGTCTTTTTCCCGGTGTTTTTAATGCCAAACTGGCTGCAGCATGTTTCTAATTATCTGCCTCTGACGCCTGTGATTAATAGTATCCGCATGGTGATAACAGAGCATGCCAGCTTGATAACCATCGATCATCAGCTTGGTCTGGTTGTTCTCTGGGCGGTGGTAATTTATGCCATAGCCTTCAGGGTATTCCGGTGGGAGTAAGCTCTAAGGGGTTGAAAAATTATCTCTAGCGTGTTATAATATTCAGATATGACTGAAACATTTAGGCCGCCAACTTTTGACGAAACACAATCCCCGGATGGTGATGTTTTACCTGCCCAAACAGGCTCAAATTCTCCAATATATCCCAAGCTTAGTCCGGAACATCGAGCCAACGCAAATTATCAGGGTCTAGTGGATACACACGGCTTAGCTGCACCAAATAGCGATCCTCGAGGCGTTAACCATGCCGCAGAACTGCTGAGGGGCAGAAGCCCCGTGACCCCAGTTGAGTATTCGCCTACAGCTACCACCGACTATCTTGAGGGGCGAGAACAAATATTAGGGCCTGAAGATTCAAAAAGGAACTGAGAAGGTTAAAAAGTGCCCCCTGTAAGGCGAGAATTACCAGGCCAAGGCTTGTTATTCAATCCAAGTGAGTTGGAGGTTCTTGAACCTGTACCGCAAATAGTGTTATCAGAAAGAGCCGCTCCCGGCCGAATGCTTGGACACCGCGCCATGAGCTTATTAAATTTGTCTCCGGAAAACTTCACTGATATTACTCAGGAAACTCTTCAAGCAATAGCAGTCCCTAGACTTGAACAAGACTTATATGGACCGGGCAAACGAACGATATCGGGCTTAGCGCTTAATGCAGTCGAGTATGGAGCTATGGTAAGGTGGGCAAAACCACTACGAACTGCCGGTGAATCTAGGACAGAAGAACGCACATTGGAAACTCGTCCGGATCGCAAGCGAGGCAGGATATATCGTGCAGGTGCCCACAATCTCGAAAATCAAATTGAAAAATCGGAAGTAATAGTTCGAGGGCTAGTCAATGAACGTTTCCGCTTAGCTCGTTATCAGGCCGAAGTTGAGGGTCTCCCGTGGCGGGCTCATATGGATCAGGCAGCACAGCTGGAGCTATATCGACAAGTTGTAGATTTTAGTTTTATGAACATCATTGAAGTAGTAGCGCACCGTAGAAAATTATCACCAGTAGAGACCCAACAGTTAAAAGATGGCCTGGGTTATCGACTAACAACCACCCCGCAAGCAGAACTGAGCCAATATTTAAAGGATATGACAGGATTGGCTGTTCGCTATACTGATAAACGCACACGACTGTTTAAGAACAAAGTACAAATTGCGCGAACCGCAGCCACAGATTCAAGAAAAGATGCAAGAAAATTTGACGACTCGAAATAAACTGCCCAAACCGTTTTTTGTCTTAGCGCCGATGGATGATGTAACAGATACAGTTTTTCGGCAGATAGTTGCTGATTGCGCCCCACCAGACCTATTCTTTACCGAGTTTGTGAATGTCGATGGACTGCAAAGCCCTGGCCGAAAAGCACTGCTGAAAAAGCTGCAGTTTACCCCCAAAGAGCAACCGTTAATCGCTCAGATCTGGGGTAAGAATCCTGAGAATTACTTTAAAACCGCTCAAGAGCTGATAGATATGGGTTTTGCCGGCATTGATATTAATATGGGCTGTCCGATTAAGGACATCGTTAATAATGGCTGCTGCTGTGCGCTGATAAACAACCGGCCCTTAGCGGTTGAGATCATTAAAGCAACTCAAGCAGGGGCTAATGGTAAACTACCGGTTAGTGTAAAAACCAGGTTAGGCTTTAATGAAATTGACTTGAGCTGGCACAAACTGCTCCTAGAACAAGGACTTGATTATTTGACTATTCATGGACGAACCCGTCGCCAAATGAGTAAAGATGAAAATAATTGGCAGGCTATCGAAGATATAAGAAAAATGAGAGATAAAATAGCCCCAGCAACTTTGATTATCGGTAATGGTGATGTCGCCAGCCGGCAGCAGGGGCTTGAACTAGCTAAAAAACACAATCTTGATGGGATAATGATTGGCCGGGGAATTTTTAATGATCCTTTTGTTTTTGCTCAGGAGAGCCCTTGGCCTAATTATTCTAAAACGCAAAAGCTAGCTTTATTCAAAAAACATATTGAACTGTTTACTGCAACTTGGAGAAGTGAGCGTCCCACCAATCAGCTAAACAAATTCTGCAAAGTATACATTAATAGTTTTGACGGAGCTAAGGAACTTCGTGAAAAAATGATGGCCACAAAATCAACTACTGATTTGGTACAAATGGTGGGGATGCCTGGACTTGAACCAGGGACCAATCGGTTATGAGCCGACTGCTCTAACCACTGAGCTACATCCCCGTCACTACACGATCAGAACAGAGATGAGTATAGCAGATTTAGAATTGGGTTTATAATTCTACTGAGCATGTTCTATAAAATAAAAAACTATTATCAAAGTATTAACTGGGAAAGCCTTCGCAATCTAAAGACAATCGGCTTGATTGTTTTCGCGGTAGTTGTTTTATTGATAACTTGGAGTGGCGTAAAGACTATTCAATCGAATTATGATTTACAAAAACAGATTTCTGCCATTCAACAACAAAATCAAGTTCAGCTGCTGGAGAACGAAAATCTTCAGCTTGAAAATGATTACTACAATACCAATCAATATCTGGAATTATCCGCCCGCCAAGAACTAGGTTTGGGCGCATCAGGAGAAACCGAATTGATTGTTCCTCAGTCAGTTGCATTAGCGCATTTGTCTCCTGCCTCAGTAAGCCAGACCGCGGGGGCCAAAATGAATTTTAACCAGCCTGAATATCAGAAGAACTTTGAATCCTGGATGAATTTCTTTTTACATCGATCGAATAACTCTGATTGACACAATCACCTCTGTTAAGCTATAATCAACCTAAGTTCAATTTTATCGCGGGGTGGAGCAGCGGCAGCTCGTGTGGCTCATAACCACAAGGTCGCAGGTTCGAGTCCTGCCCCCGCAACCAAGAGTAACTTAACCTCTGAAATGCATTCAGGGGTTTATTTATAATCACTATTCATAGATTTGAACTAGTTAAAAGCTTATTTGGCTTGCGTATTTTCGTTTCAGCGCAAAAACTGTTCATACATTAAATAGGAAAGCTTAAGAAATGTACTTGCTTACTGCAGGGGCAGTGATATAATTCCGAATAGCACAAGCTAAAACAATAAAGTAACAGATGATAAAATTGACAAACATTAGTTAATTTGTTATAATAATATATGTTGCTAGCAAAAACAAAAAAAGAAAAAGAAAGGGATAAATGAAAAGCAATCTAAGTTTCGAATTTACTCCTACAAAAAGTAAACGTATTTTGGCAGTAGATAAATTGCTAGTTAAAGCCTAAGTACTATGTTTACACTAAAAAGAGCTCCTATTATAGGGGCTCTTTTATTCGCGGTCGGGACCGAAGACAACGTATCTGTTAATATTACTTAGTAAGACAGGATTTCCTAGAATACCCATAAAATGAATCTTGATCTCCTTAGCCAAAATTTGATTTTAATAATATGTTCGTTAGTTACGGCTGTCGCCGTCTATTTGATATCAAGATTATTTGCTAAAGATAGACGGAAAGCTAAACCTAAAAAAAGATCAAAGAAACAAAAAGTTAAAGCCCAGCAAATACTAATAATCTGCACTGCAACGATTGCCGTGAGCATTCTTGCGGCATTTATTCTTAAACTTTTATTTGGTTATTGGACCGACAGCCCGCTTCCTGACTCATTCATATTTATGGTGCTGCCATTTACGCTTAGTTTAACTTTGTTAGCCCTTGCTATCCGATTCAAACCCAAACTATGGATAATAGCTTCGGGCTGCGTCTTCTGCAGTTTAATTTTTTCCTTACTAATCGTTAATAACTATTATCGTTTTTATCCTACTTTGGGTGAATTATTTAATAAAAATGCTAATGTTGAGGAAATTGGCCGGAACCAAAGGGGCATTTATATTAATTTTTCTCACTCCTCTTCGTCAAATCACCCCCAGACCAACACCCTAGAGACTGAATTAAGTTCCGTCGGTGGTCAAACGACAGCCGGCAAGGTCTATAGTTTAAATATCCCAGGTACCGTATCTAAATTCAAACCCAGAGGAGCGTATGTTTATGTGCCGGCAGTCTACAGCACAGTTACTGATATCAATCTCCCGGTAATCGTTTTAACAACTGGTTATCCGGGCTTGCCGGAGAATTGGCTGGGCAGTGGGCTCGAGAATACTATGGATCAATTCGCCCACACGCACGAAGGCATAACTCCGTTAGTTTTTATGGTCGATAATTCCGGCTCATTGACCAACGATACCGAATGCGTTAACAGCTCGCAGGGAAATGTTGAGACCTATTTGACGACCGATGTCCCTAACTTTATTAAGGCTCATTTCCGCGTTATCAATAATCCGGCTAACTGGGCAATCGGAGGCTTAAGTATGGGCGGAATGTGCAGCGTGATGTTAACCTTGCGCCATCCTGACGTTTTTCATTATTTCATGGATTACGGTGGAGAAATTGGGCCGGAGATTGGCTCCAAACAGAAAACCGTGGACGATTTATTTAGCGGTTCAGAATCGGCCTGGGCGGCACACCAGCCTGACTTATTGTTAACCACCAAAAATTATAAGAATCTCGGACTTGGCGGTTTCTTCGGTGATGGTAATGAGGATAGCCTGTCGGTAACTCAGGCTCAAAGCGACCTGGTAACTGATTCCCAGAATGCCGGCATCGAAACAATCTCTGAGACAATTAATGGCCCACACACCTTTAATGTCTGGCAGCAATTATTCAAAGATTCATTGCCCTGGGTATCCAATCGAATTGGCGCCACCCAGTGTGGTTCAGTTTGTATTTAAGCTGAGTTCAACTTCGCATTAACCAAGATCATAGAAGGGTATGTTACACTAGTTACACTTTGACAATTTAGTAAATATAAAGAGTGCAGTGAGAGACCTAGCTCAATGACCTGCCAGCAACCCGTATTGGACGGGTGCTTCATCTAGCCCGCTAGCGGAGAAGATATTTTGGACCAATAAATCCTTTCCCTGGCTTGCGGTAGAAAGGATTTTTTATGAATTTACGGACGGCGGAATCAGTTTCCCCCAAACATCCTGATAAAATATGCGACCAGATATCTGATAGCATACTGGATGCGGCGCTGAGACAAGACCCTAACTCAAGAGTTGCTGTCGAAACTGTCGGCGGCCATAAACTGCTTGTAGTGATGGGAGAGATTACTAGCCGGGCCAAGGTAAACTATGAACAAATTGCTCGCCGTTTCGTCGACGATAGCTATGAAGTAAAAGTAAAAATCGTTCACCAAAGCCCTGAAATTGCCCAAGGGGTTGATATTGGCGGAGCTGGTGACCAGGGTATAATGGTCGGCTATGCTACAAGCGAGACTGAGAATCTAATACCTCTGGAGGTTGATCTTAGTCGTTCACTTAATCGTTACTTGTTTAGCAAATTTCCATATGACGGCAAGACTCAAGTTACAACTAGCGATGGCAAAATAGTGGCCGTAGTAGCAAGTTTCCAAAATGTTCTAAGGGCTCAACTCGAGAATGAAGTTCGTGACTGGCTGAAAGAGCAACCAATTAAGCCGGTGCTAAAAGTATTTACCAATCCGGCCGGCGACTGGGATATTGGCGGCTTTGATTCAGATACAGGTTTAACCGGCCGTAAAATTGCCGTTGACAGCTATGGCCCACGAATCCCTATCGGCGGTGGGGCATTCAGCGGCAAAGATGCCACCAAAGTGGATCGTTCTGCTGCTTATATGGCCCGTAAAGTAGCTGTTGACTATCTCCGAAAGCGTGACGCCAAAGAGACATTTTGTTACCTGGCATATGCAATTGGCGTGTCCGAACCCGTAGAGGCGGTTGTGCTGGTAGACGGCGAAGAAGAAGCTGTTCGAGGCTATGATCTAACCCCAAAGGGTATTATTGACTTTCTACAACTGCAACTACCGCAATTTGAAGAAACTGCCAAATACGGGCACTTTGGCAATGCTTTTAGCTGGGATAAATAATATTTTTGCCTGAATAAATTAACCGATAATCGGTAGCGGGAAGCTCTCTTCCAGGTATTTTCTGTAGAGATTGATGTCATCAGAGTGGCCAAACGCTAAATCATCGAAAGCCGGTAGATTTGACCAATTGAACCATTTTTGTTCATCTGACTCCCAGTCAGCTTCACCCACCTTTTTGGTGGCGGTACAAAAGTACACAAAAACTATATTTTGGCGATCTTCATGACGTCGGTTGGGGTTATCATTGACCCTAAACAAGGTTAAGTCTTTGATCTCCCAGCCAGTTTCTTCGAGGGTTTCTCTAGCGGCAGCCTGCTCGGTCGTCTCGTCTCGCTCGACGTAGCCACCGGCTAACGCCCATTTGCCACCTTCTATCAATTTGCGAGCTCTCTTTACTAAAAGTACCTTATTGTCTTTCAGCACAATCGTGTCTACCACGACATGACGCAGGGAGCTTTTATTACCGTTTTCAAACGTGCAGTTTATCATCTCTTTTCATCATAACAGAGCAAAATAAAAAATGATCCTCTACGTATGGGTCATAAAGCTTGGATTTGGTAGGCTTGAAAGGAACGAATTGGAGCCAAATAAAACAAGAGCTCGTAATAATGTGGGAAATAGCTAGATTAGAGCTTGACACATAACACTGGAGTAGTGTACACTAATAACACTATGAAGAACATTACACTTTCTGCCCCCGAAGGATTAATAAACCAGGCTAGAAAACGAGCTACTGCTAAAGGTACAACTCTGAATCAAGAGTTTCGGGACTGGCTAGCCTCTCAGACCATAGACAATGCAGAGCGGCTTTTGCGCTATCAAAGGCTTATGAAACAGTTATCTCATGTTGATGCAGGCCGCCACTTCACTCGCGAAGAAATGAACGAGCGCTAAAATGCCAGTACAAGATAGCGTATTTTTTGATACAAATGTGTTAATTTATCAGTTTGATAAGACTGCACCCCGGAAGCAAAAACGGGCAGTAGAGCTAATAGAGCAATACGGTTTTGACGGCAAAGCAATGATTAGCACGCAAGTTGCCCAAGAGTTTATGAATGTTGCCTTAAAAGGCTTTGCCATAAAACTGTCACCAGCTGAGCTAGAACTAGTCATAGATGACTTATTAAAGCCACTTTGCGCTCATTCACCAAACTTTGACTCCTATAAACGGGCACTAAAATTGTGTGCCTCCAATAGCATAAATTTCTATGATGCATTGATTGTCCAGGCAGCTTTAGATTGTGGTTGTGTAAAGCTTTATAGCGAAGATATGCAAGACGGCCAGCAATTTGATAGTTTAACGATAGTTAATCCATTTGTTTGAACGTGGTAGCGGCGAGTGGACTTGAACCACTGACCCCAGGCTTATGAGTCCTGTGCTCTGACCAGCTGAGCTACGCCGCCATATCAGTGTCAAAATATAACACTTTTGGTACCTGTTGACTACTGTTAAGATTATATAAGTAATGAAGGTTGAAGTTGAACCTGGCCGATATATTGTTGCTGTATCAGGTGGAGTTGATTCAGCGGCCTTACTTGATATTCTATCCCGTCAACCGGGTCTAGAGTTAATTGTAGCTCACTTTGACCATGGTATCCGCCTTAATTCAGCCCTTGACCGGAAATTTGTTAAAAATATGGCGGGGAAGTATCAGCTTAAATTTGAATTTGAAGAAGGTGATCTGGGCCGAACCAGCAGCGAAGCTGAAGCCCGTCAAGCTCGTTATGATTTTCTCAATCGAGTCCGGGATCAGTATCAAGCCGATGCCATTATTACGGCTCACCACCAAGATGATTTAATTGAAACGGTAATTATAAATATATTACGGGGGACTGGCCGAAGGGGGCTGAGTTCTCTCGGTTCAACCGATAAGCTCAAGCGGCCGCTGCTCAATATCCCCAAAAAAGACCTAATTAGATATGCTCAAACTCATAACTTGACCTGGCGCGAGGATCCATCTAACCAGAATTTACAATACAAGCGTAACTATGTCCGGTACAAAATTGTGCCGTTACTTACTACTGCTGACAGAAAAAAATTACTGGATATTCTTCGCCAATCGGCTCATCTGAATAACTCGCTCGACGGGCAGATCAACAGTTTAATAAAACCAAATATTAGTTATAATAATCTGGACCGACAATGGTTTGCTAGCTTGCCGCACAAAGTGGCGAAGGAGGTGCTGCTTTATTGGTTGAGGCAACAAGGAATAACCGATTTGGATCGTCGGCAAGTCGAGTCACTAACCATTAATCTTAAAACCCATCGTCAGTTAAAACGTTTTTCGATTAATAATCAGACCTTTATAGTATTAACTAAACAGTATTTGGCACTCCAACGTATAGACCGCTAGCCAGCATCTGTTATAATCTGTATAATGAAAGTTTGTCATGGATAGATCACCTCTACGCTCACAAAATCGAACTCCCGGCAACAACCGGAACGGGTTTAGAAATGCCGGCTTTATTGCGCTTGTAGTTCTGTTTGCCCTAATAATCTTTGCGGCCTACTCTCAACCGAGTACCTTAAAACAAATTCCTCTGACGCAAGCTATCTCCCAAGCCAACAGCGGGCGGTATTCAAAAATTCTAGTCAGCGGCACAGAACTGGACATTACGCTGAAGGGGCAAAGCCAAGCCAGCTTAAAAACCTATGCTGACCCAAATACCAGCCTCAACCAGCAAGGTTTTAATTATTCAAAAACTACGGTTCAATACAAACCGTCCTCAAACACTACCTCAACTGTATTAACGCTAGGTCTTGAATATGTTCTGCCGATATTAATTATCGGTTTGTTGTTTTTCTTTATGCTGCGCAATGCCCAGGGTCAGGGCAACCAGGCTCTTAGCTTTGGTAAAAGCCGGGCCAGACTATACGGCAACGAAAAAGATAAGATTAGTTTTAAGGATGTCGCCGGCAGCGAAGAAGCCAAGCAAGACCTTGAAGAGGTTGTTGAATTTTTGAAATATCCTAAAAAGTTTGCAGCCATGGGTGCCCGCATACCGAAGGGGGTACTACTGGTAGGGCCTCCGGGTACAGGCAAAACAATGTTAGCCAGAGCGGTCGCCGGAGAGGCCAACGTTCCTTTCTTCAATATATCCGGTTCGGAATTTGTTGAAATGTTTGTGGGTGTCGGCGCCTCCAGAGTGCGAGATTTATTCGCCAAAGCCAAAAAGAATTCGCCTTGCATAATCTTTATTGACGAAATTGATGCTGTCGGCCGACGACGAGGAAGCGGTATGGGTGGTGGACATGATGAGCGAGAGCAGACCCTCAATCAGATCTTGGTCGAGATGGATGGTTTTGAACAGGATCAAAGCGTCATTGTTCTAGCTGCTACCAACCGAGCAGATGTACTTGATCCGGCTCTGCTTCGACCGGGACGATTTGACCGAAGAGTTGATATCGGCTTGCCTGACCGCAAAGACCGCGAAGCCATCCTTAAAGTCCATGTTGTGAAAAAACCCTTAGCAAAGGATGTGGATCTGGATGCCTTGGCTGCCAAAACTGCCGGAACATCAGGAGCGGATTTAGCCAACATAGTTAATGAGGCGGCAATCGTCGCCACCCGTAACAGCCACAATGAAATATCCGAACAAGACTTGACTGAAGCGTTTGAAAAAGTTGCTATCGGTCCGGAACGAAAAAGCAAAGTTATGAGTGATAAAGAAAAAGAGATTACGGCCTATCACGAATCAGGCCACGCCATCGTCGGCCACGTTCTTCCGGACAGCGACCTAGTCCACAAAGTAACTATTATTCCCCGAGGTGGTACCGGCGGAGTGACTTGGTTTATTCCGCCTGAAGATAAAAGTTATCACTCCATTATTGAATATAAAGATATACTGGCCAGAATGCTTGGCGGCCGAATAGCCGAAGAAGTAATTTTTGGTCATGATCGTGTTACTACCGGCGCTGGCAGCGATTTGCAAAAAGCAGCTGAACTAGCCCGGGATATGGTGGTGAACCAAGGAATGGGCAAGAAATTGCGCGACCAGGTTTTTCATATCGATGAAGGCATGATGCTTGAACGGCTGGTTCATGAACGTGATTATTCCGATGAAACAGCTAAGGTAATTGATGACGAAGTTGAGGGTCTTATCACTGAGGCCGCCCAGCGCGCCCGCTACGTCATTAAAGCCAACCGGGAACAACTGGAAATTCTTAAAACAAAACTATTGGAAAAAGAAACAATCAATGCCGACGAAGCTAAAGAATTATTAAAAGGGACGGTTATGCCCAAATCGGCGGCGCTCTATTAAGCTGGCCATTACAGCGCAGACAACTATATTTTGCTTGCTAAAAGTGCGAAAATAAGACGGATAAAGCATAGGTATTTTAATTGGGGTGTGATTATGGTAACCGACAACGACAATTCTGACCAAATCGAAAGCGACGGAGTTGTTTTACTGCTGCAGGTTCCCCGCACCAACGACAAGAAAGAATTAGCTGCCGAACAGATGTTTGCCAGCTTGCAGGGTTTATTAACCATGCCGGCAAAGGGCCTGTTCAAGTCCGCCCAACGGGAACGGATCAGCTGTGAAATCGCGGCGCTCAAAAAAAGGATTGGTTTTTATGTTTGGGTGCCGAATTATCTGAAAAGTTTCGTTGAGGAGCAAATCTATGCCCAGTATCCGACTGTTCAAATATCTGAAATTCCTGATTATACGATGAATCAAGAACAACTTTTTACAAGAGTTCTGACGACTGAATTAAAACTGACTTTCAACAGCGTACTGCCCATCAAAACATTTCAGAGTTTTGAGGTAGACCCTTTGGCGGCGATTACCGCTACACTGGCTAAATTTGGTGACGATGAAGAGGCCTGGATCCAATTATTGATCCGTCCGGCAGCCGCGCATTGGCACCGCCAAAGCGAAAAATATATAGCCGGGCTGAAAGGCGGTTCTTCTCTCTCCACCGTCGGCGTGTTATCGGCGCTATGGGCACCTCCCTCATCCAAAACAGAAGCTGGTAAGATAAGCGATTACGAACAGACCCGCGTCGCGGCCGCGGAAGAGAAGAGCCAAAAACTTGCTTTTGAAACCATAGTCCGGATAGTTTATCGAGGTAATGGCACGGAAGCTGAAGCTAAATTAAAGATGCAATCTATCATTGCCAGCTACAAACAATTTAACACTACCTATCTTAATGGCTTTAAATCTGGACGTGTTCTACATGACCGTTATGTTGAGGCGCTCTACCGGGCCCGGGAATTTAACAAGGGCAGCTTTGTCTGTAATATTGAAGAAATTGCCACGCTCTATCACTTGCCTCACACCAACGTCGAAACACCCTATATTTTATGGGCGATTTCCCAAACTGCTGAGCCGCCGGCCAATCTGCCGCTGGTAAGCGAGGAGTTTGAAGATACGGTTAGTCCGGTTGCTGCAACCAATTTCCGCGGGCACAACACTATGTTCGGTCTGCTCAGAACAGATCGTGGTCGCCACCTGTATATTATTGGCCAAACCGGCACCGGGAAATCGGCGCTGCTGGAACTGTTGACTATTTCAGACATGTACACTTCCTATGGCTTTGCGGTGATTGATCCCCACGGTGATTACGCGATAAATATCTTAAAACGCATCCCGGCTGAAAGAGCCAAAGACGTTATTTACTTCAACCCTGCCGACACTGATTACCCGATTGCCTTTAACCCGATGGAAGTTGAGGATGAAAAACTCAAGACGCATACCTGTTCGGAGCTGATCGGCGTACTAAAACGGATGTTTGATTCTTGGGGCCCAAGGCTGGAATACATTTTGCGTTACAGTATTCTGGCCCTGCTTGATTATCCGGACGCGACCATGCTGGACATAACCCGTTTGTTAACTGAGAAAAAGTTTCGTAATTCTGTTTTAGAGTATGTTAATGACCCGGTTGTGCGTAACTTCTGGACAGTTGAGTTTTCCAGCTGGAACGATAAATTTGCTGCCGAGGCAGTTGCCCCAGTTCTCAATAAAGTAGGTGCTTTTACGGCTAACCCATTAGTGCGCAATATTATCGGTCAGCCGAAAAATAGCTTCAGCATCCGGCAAATTATGGATCAGCGAAAAATCCTGATTGTTAATTTGCAGCGCGGTTTAGTCGGCGAAGATAATGCAGCTCTGCTTGGAGCTTTGCTGGTTACGAAGATACAGATGGCCGCCATGAGTCGGGCAGATATTCCGGCAGAGGAGCGAATACCGTTTTACCTGTATGTCGACGAATTTCAGAATTTTGCAACTGATTCTTTCGCCACAATTTTAAGCGAAGCCCGAAAGTATGCTCTTAATCTAACTGTCGCCAACCAGTATATTGCCCAAATGCTACCAGAGGTCCGGGATGCAATTTTCGGTAACGTTGGCTCGATTATTAGTTTCCGGACTAGTGCCGACGACGCCAATAGCATGCTGCGCTACTTTGAACCTAAGTTCACCGACCACGACCTGGTTCATATGCACAACCGGCATTTCGTGATCAGCATGACAATTGAGGGAGAGAAGATTCAGGCCTTCTCGGCCATCACTCTGAATTTACCGCCACTAGGGGAGGATTACAGCCAATCAATCATCGAACACAGCCGGGAATTATATGCTATCGGGCGATTCCGAGTCGAGAAGTATGTTGGTGAACGCTATCTAGGCGCTGCTACTCCTCACCAAGCAGCTCCAGCGATAACCCCCAATAACGAGGTAGAACCTCCCAAGGTTATTCCTAGTCCTGCCAAGCTGGCACATGCGGTCGTAGAAGGAGCTCTTGAGACTGCTGTGTCTGATCAGCCGAAGAAACGCCGCCGACGCCGCCGACGCTCAACTGGCCCAAGCATCGAACAAAACCCCAATACTGTACAGGCCACATCACAAGACCAGCTCCATGAGCTGGCTAGTGACCATACCGTCCACCTGCAAAACTAATTTATCAGCTAAAGTTATCTTGAAATGGTACTCTGGGCGCACTGAAATAAAATGAGCTAGCACTCTTGACTAACGAGTGCTAGTTGGTCTATTATTATAGCTATTGGCACTTGGCATAACCGAGTGCGAATAAGGAAGATGACTTCTAGACAAAAAGCTATTCTTAGTTCAATTATTGAACAATACGCCGAAGTAGCCTGCCCAGTTGGTAGCAGCCTGTTGGCTAAGGTTTTTAATGTCAGTTCAGCCACTATTAGGGCTGAAATGGCGGATTTGGAACGTCAGGGTTATATTACCCAGCCCTATACCAGCGCCGGACGCATTCCTACCGATAAAGGCTATCGTTTTTATGTTAACAATCTTGCCGGAACAGATCCGCAAGCTACATCGACTGACCGCAGAGGCGAAAAAGCCATTGCCGCCCGTGCCGTCAGCGGCGGCTTGCCGGAAAGGACTATCCGCAATACCGTTGATACCTTGGTTGAGCTAACGCATAATCTTGGACTGGCCACGATTGGCCCCCAGTTATATATGAGCGGACTTGGCAATCTGTTCGGCCAGCCGGAATTTCTACACAGCGAACAAGTACAACTGGTAGCTCAATTGCTGGATAATTTAGAACCCTGGCTCTATGAAACAGCGCCTAATGAGCCGCTGAGCGTATATATCGGCCGGGAAAATACAATTGGCAGAAGTGCCGGCTGCAGCTTAATTATCAGCCGTTTCCGCAGCCCCTATTCCGACCGCAGCTATATCGGTGTGCTTGGTCCGACTCGTCAAAGTTACCGCGACGTCATGTCGCTAGTCCGTCATGCCGGCGAGGCCTTAGAAGAGGTGCTGTATGAGTAAAGACAGTCCAAGACCAACTAAAACTGCCGATAAGACAGCCAAAGCTTTGCAGCAAGAAATCACTGAGCTTACCGATGCCCTGCAAAGGGAGCGGGCTGATGCCATAAATCTGCGTCGTCGCACAGAAGAAGACAGATCTCGGCAGGCAACCTTCGCTAAAGCCAATATAATTATCAAGCTGTTGCCATTTATTGATAGCCTGCAAAGAGCCGACCAGCACGTGCCGGCCGAACTAGCCCAGACCGACTATGTTAAGGGTATTCAAGCGACTTTCAGACAATTCGAGAAGCTCTTAACTGATCTGGGAGTTGAACGCATCAAAACCGTCGGTGAAGTTTTTGATCCCCGTATTCATGAAGCTGTCGTTTTAGAAGAAGGTGATGGCACTGAGGAAATAGTCAGCGATGAGATCCAGGCAGGTTATAAGATTGGCAATGAAGTCATCAGACACGCAATGGTAAAAGTAATAATGCAATGAAGGAGAAAATTATATGAGTAAAATTATCGGGATTGATCTCGGTACAACCAATTCGGCTATGGCCGTGATGCAAAGTGGCAAGCCGGAAATTATAGCCAACAGTGAAGGCAGCCGGACTACTCCCAGCGTCGTAGCCGTTAATAAGAACGGCGAGCGTTTAGTCGGACAAGTTGCCCGTCGCCAGCAGGTGACTAATTCTAAAAACACGATCTATGAAGTCAAACGCCTTATCGGCCGCCGCTGGGAAGATAAAGAAGTCCAGCGCGATTTGAAGCTGATGGGCTATGAACTTGTCAAAAGCGGTTCCAGCGTCAAAGTTAAAATGGCCGACAAAGAGTACAGCCCTGAAGAAATCAGCGCCATGATCCTGACCAAGTTAAAAACTGATGCCGAAGCTTTCTTAGGAGAAAGCGTCAGCGAAGCGGTTATAACGGTCCCGGCTTATTTTGATGATTCACAACGCCAGGCCACCAAAGATTCCGGCAAAATAGCCGGGCTGGAGGTTAAGCGTATTATCAATGAACCAACTGCCGCAGCACTGGCCTACGGGCTTGATAAAGCTGACAATAAAGATGAAAAAATAGCTGTCTACGACTTGGGAGGCGGGACATTCGATATTTCAATTCTGGAACTCGGTGATGGCGTATTCGAAGTTAAATCAACCAATGGCAACACGCACTTAGGTGGAGCTGATTTTGACCGTGCCATCGTTAACTACCTGGTTGAAGAGTTCAAAAAAGAACAAGGGATCGATATCTCAGATGACAAAGCTGCTATGCAGCGTCTGCGCGATGAAGCAGAGAAGGCTAAGATCGAGCTAAGCACCACCAATGAAGTTGACATTAATCTGCCATTTATTACAGCTGATGCTGAAGGCCCCAAGCATTTTGAGCATAAACTTACCCGCGCCAAACTTGAACAGCTCGTCGGTACTTTAATTGAAGATACCGAGGTACCCTGCCAGAAAGCATTCAAAGATGCCGGTCTCAAGCCCAGCGATATAGATGCAGTTATTTTAGTCGGCGGCATGACACGCATGCCGGCGGTTCAGGCGAAGGTTAAGAAGATATTCGGCAAAGATCCAATGAAGGGCGTTAACCCGGATGAAGTAGTTGCTGTTGGTGCTGCTATTCAAGGTGGCGTACTCCAAGGGAATGTCAAAGATGTATTGTTGCTTGATGTTACTCCGTTAAGTTTAGGCATTGAAACGATGGGCGGAGTTATGACTAAGCTGATTGAGCGCAATACCACTGTCCCGACCAGTAAAAGTGAGGTCTTTTCGACAGCCGCCGACCACCAGCCGCAGGTTGAGATTCATGTCCTGCAAGGAGAGAGGGAAATGGCCGAAGGCAACAAGTCGCTTGGCCGATTTACCTTGGACGGAATTCCGCCAGCTCCTCGCGGAATACCGCAGATAGAGGTAACTTTTAACATTGACGCCAACGGCATTCTCAATGTTACGGCCAAGGATAAAGGAACCAGCAAAGAGCAAAGTATTACTATCAGCGGTAGCGGCAACCTGGATAAATCAGAAGTGGAACGGATGGCTAAAGAAGCGGAAGCTAATGCTGAGCAGGATAAACAAAAACGCGAGACAGTTGAAGCCCGCAACTTGCTAGATAGCGCAGTCTACCAAGCCGAAAAACTTCGCCGGGATAATGATAAAAAATTAGCCGACGAAGATATGAAGACCCTCAATGAAGCTATTGATGCGGCCAAAAAAGTGGCCAGTGACGAAAAAGCCGATAAAGAAGCTGTTGAAGCGGCATTTAAAGAACTTAATGATAAAATGATGCCGATTGGCGCAAAAATGTATGAAGCTGCCGGTAAGACCGAAACAGAAGATACAGCCGTCAAGGACGCCCCAGAGGCTGATAATCCGAAAAAAGATCAGGACGACGCAGTCGAGGGCGAAGTCGTTGACGATAAAAAGTCTTAATCCCGGCAATAAGATCCGAAAGATTTAATTACAAATGCCCAAGCGCGATTACTATGAAGTTTTAGGTGTCAGCAAATCTGCTTCGGCTGATGAAATTAAGAAGGCATTTCGCCGGCTGGCTGTTGAACATCATCCCGACCGGGGTGGTGATGAAGCCAAATTTAAAGAGATCAATGAAGCCTACGAGGTTTTAAAAGACGAGAGCAAACGTAAGCGCTACGATCAATTCGGCCATGCCGGCGTTGGCGGCAACGGCGGCTTTGAGGGTAATCCTTTCGGCGGCGGAGCTGCCGGACAGAGTTTCAATTTTGATTTTGGCGATCTTGGTTTGGGAGATATTTTTGAAAGTTTTTTCGGCGGCGGCGCCCAACCGCGTAGCCGTCAGGCGCACGGGCGTGATATCCAGACAAGGGTTGAAATAAGTTTTGAGCAAGCGGTTTTCGGGTCAGAAGTTAAGCTGAATCTGGATATTGACGATATTTGTCCGCATTGCCACGGTACTACCGCTGAACCAGGCTATGAATTAAAGACCTGCGAAACGTGCCAAGGTTCAGGTCAGGTCGTAAACGTTACCAGGACTATTTTTGGCAATATTCAACAGGCCAGCGTATGTCCAACCTGCAAGGGTAGCGGCAAGGTACCTGAAAAGATTTGTAGTGTTTGCCGAGGCAAGGGAACGCAGCGAAAAGATCAAGCAGTTACTCTTAAAATTCCGGCCGGTATTGATGACGGAGCGACTATCCGCATAAGAGAACGTGGCGAAGCTGTTGCGAACGGGCCTAAAGGTGATTTATACGTTAATGTTCGGGTCAAGCCCCACAAAAAATTCACCCGGGAAGGTGATTTGATTTTAAGCGAAGAGCACGTTGATATGATTGACGCGGCGCTTGGTTCAGAAATGGCCGTTGACACAGTTGATGGACCGATTAGGATGAAAATCCCGGCTGGCACCCAAAGCGGCAGCGATTTTAAGTTATCCGGCCACGGCGTCCCTCATATCCGCGGCTCATCCCGGGGTGCCCACATCGTCACGATACTCGTTGATACGCCGACAAAATTATCAAAACGGCAGCAAGATTTACTTGAAGATTTTAAAGACAACTCGGGCAAAAGATCACTTTTTCATTAATTTACAGGCTCACTGTTAATCGGTACTGTTTATCCGTGTGCCCCGTGATAAGATAAACACGATGAAGAGAATCATTCATAACCAGAATGGCTTTATCCCGCTACTGCTACTTCTGCTACTGGTAATACTTATTGGCATAATACTGGTTTACTTGAGAGTCAGTCACCACAGTTATTAATAAATTAACAGATAAACAATCATTGACTAAATTAAACAAAAATGCTATAATTTGGTGAAACTACAATCCATAAATTATTAACTATGAAGCAGTCTAATGAAACTATTGGGCGAACGACAACTATTGACGTTACCTCAATTTCCAATGTACCAGCCAAAATTGATACTGGAGCTGATTCCAGTTCGATATGGGCGTCAGATATTACGTTGGAAGAGGGTCAGCTTAGTTTTTGCTTGTTTGATAAAAATTCCCCCTACTACAACGGTAAAAAAATTATTAAACAGCCTGGGCAGTACTCAACAATCAAAGTCGTCAGCTCTTCCGGCGAACGCCAAATCCGTTATGTGGTTATCTTAAACGCCAAAGTTAAAGGCGGGAATTTTAAAATCCGGTTTACATTATCGGACAGAAGCACTATGCTCTATCCAGTCTTACTAGGGCAGCACTTTTTAGATAACCATTTTGTGGTTAATACGACACAAAATTTACCGTACAGCATTCAAGTGCAACTCAATCAGGCTAAATCTAATCGCATCAAGGCAATGAAGCAGGCTGAAAGCCTGTTATAGAAAGGACTTACATGAGAGTTGTTATTTTATCCAAAGGGCCCGGCAACTATTCGACTAAGCGCCTTAAAGAAGAAATTCTCGCAAGAGGCCACCAAGTTAGGATTATTGATTATTCAAAATGTTATGTCACGGCCGAACGCAATAACCCCCTGGTTCGCTATCAAGGCGAAACAATAGTTGACGTTGATGTTATCATCCCCCGAATCGCCGCCAGTATAACTAAATATGGATCAGCCATTGTGCGGCAATTCGAAATGCAAAATGTTTCAACTACCACTAGTTCAATTGCTATCGCCCGGTCTCGGGATAAACTTCGCAGTATGCAGCTGCTGGCAAAGGCCGGCGTCGCGATTCCTAAGACTGTATTCGCTCGCGAGACGACTGATCTCGAAGACGTACTTGAACAAGTTGGCGGTGCCCCGGTAATTATCAAAGTCGCCAGAGGCACTCAAGGAAATGGCGTAGTTTTGGCTGAAACCCGAAAAGCTGCTAAAGCAGTAATGCAGGCATTTTATGTTGAAGGAGTAAACTTCCTCGTTCAGGAATATATTGATGAAAGTGCTGGTCAAGATATCCGTGCTTTTGTTGTCGGCGGAGAAGTGGTTGCCAGCATGAGGCGGCAGAATCTTGATGATGACTTCCGCTCCAATCTTCATCAAGGTGGCACAGGCGAACCAGTTGAATTAACCGAAGGGGAACGAAAGGTGGCCCTAAAAGCTGCTAAAGCTATTGGCCTGTCAATATGTGGAGTAGACATGGTACGCTCAAAGCGGGGACCATTAGTACTTGAAGTTAATTGCTCTCCCGGTTTTGGTATTGAGCATGTGACTGGCATAAACGTTGCAGGTAAAATAATTGACTATGTTGAAAAAAACTCTCAAGGAAGACAAAAGAAGGATCGGGTTGGGGCATAGCAAAAAAGCAATATTGTTAGTGCTCAGTCTCATCGTTCTTGCTCTGGCCACTTTCTTTATTTGGAGAGCTATTGATAGTAATCAAACTGTTACTTTACGGACAGTAGAAACCAGTTTCAAACTGACTGTTGCGGGGACCTTAGCCGAACAGGAAAAAGGTTTAGGGCAGAGGTCATCACTTCCCGCCAACCAAGGAATGTTATTTAGTTTTAGTAGTAGCGAGAGTCGTTGCTTCTGGATGAAAGGAATGCTGTTCCCGCTTGATATAATCTGGCTTTCACCAAACAAACAAGTTGTTTATATCCAACCAGATGCCAAGCCGTCCAGTTATCCCCGGGCTTTCTGCCCAGCTCAACCGGCAAAGTATGTGATCGAATTGAATTCGGGGCAGGCGATGTCGAACCAAATAAAAATCGGCCAAACACTAGAGTTTTGATACGTGATATGATGAGCCTATGACACCGACGTTACTGTTTGGTTTAATTGTCATCGCTCCAATTTTGCTTGTATTCCTGCTCAGGGTTAACGCTGCAGTTTTGTTTATGAGTCTTTGCGTCGGAGAAGTATTGGTTATCTTTCTCTCCAATGATGCCGGTACACTTTCTGGAGTAGTATCGCCTGCCACGGCACCTATCAGTCAGGCCTCGCTTAAGTTAGCTTTACTTTTCATCCCACCGCTACTAACACTTATTTTTAGGTTTCACAGTATTAAGGGCTTAGTTAAATCACTTTTGAATTTAATACCATCCATATTTATCGGTCTTGTTGGTGCGCTCATGGTCGAACCCTTACTGTCAACGAGTTATCAGAAAACCCTCAACCGATCTGCACTTTGGCACAATCTAACTCAGGCACAAGCCTTAATAGTCGGATGTGGCGCCATTGTTTGTCTAGTTTTTTTCCTATTTCAGCGTCATAGTTTTCCGCGGCGCAAAAAACATGGTCACAGCCATGAGCCTCGGTAGAACTCGAGCATTAAGGTGTTAATCATCTTGGATTGTTTGACTTTTACTACATTATTATGATAATTGTAAGGAGTTAATTTGCTAACGATGACACTACGGGCCCATAGCTCAGCCGGTTAGAGCACCTGCCTTTTAAGCAGGGTGTCGTGGGTTCAAGTCCCACTGGGCCCTCCACATTGTCTGTGTTTAAACAGGGGTAATTTGCTTCTGTTTTTGTTATGATTAATTAATGACAACCTTTTATATTTGCCGACATGGGCAAACTGAGAATAATAAAAATAAACGCCTGTCCGGTTGGATAGACACGCCTCTTACTGCAGACGGTATTAAAAATGCCGCTACATCTGCCGAAAAATTACGCAGTATAAAGTTCGATAAAATTATATCTAGTGATCTAGGCAGGGCGTTTATAACAGCTTATCTCATCTCTAGAAAACTCGGTTATACTTCTACTATAGAGCTGTCCAAGGAACTACGCGAAGTTAATTATGGTGACCTAGCTAATTTGCCATACTCTGGGGCAGAGTCAGTCTATCCTGAACTTTCAGCAACCGAGAATACTAATTACATTCCTCCTCAAGGTGAATCTTTAGCCCAGATGCAGCAACGAGTTATGGCTTGCATTAAAGTTATTAGTCAAGCTAATCCAGACAAAACTATTCTGCTTTCGTGCCATGATGGCACTATTAATGCTGTGTTTGCTAGCTTTACCGGCAGAGACATAGGAACCGTGGACGCAGACAGCGCTAATCACCATGATTTTGTTGCAAAGTTTGTTTACGATAACGGCAAAGTTATTTCGTTTGAAAGTGTTACAGCTTAGTTATGGTAATAACCACTATAACAGTTCGTTAATCTCCAAAGCTCTCATTAACTTAGTGGGTCTTTTTTAGATGTATACTTGTGCTATGAGCGAAGTCAGAGCCACTAAGACTAAACATACTAAGTCGTTGTTAATCACTGGGGTTATTAGTTTTGTTGTTGGCGTACTACTGCTATTTGTGGCAAGATATTTAGCCAGCAACTACAACATATTTCCTAACTCATCTTCGATATACTGGTGGTATAAGTTAAGTCAGAACACTGGAATTATATTTTTCTGGGTAGGTTTGATCTTAGTAGTTGTATATGCAAGTAGTATTATTACCGAGAAGTTTAAAAAGCAGTAAAGACATCACCACAACCTTTCAACTTGGTTACAACGCCACCACATATGACTCTCCGAAGCACAAGTGTTATTGTCTCGAGGATATTTTCTGATATCATTTCGGTGTGGCAGGAATAGTCAGTCTATTATTAGTAGGGTTATCAGTAGGTCTTGGAAATTTTGCAGCCTCGATAGCAATTGGGCTTAGTGGAGTAACCCAATCACTACGACTGCGTATCGCATTAGTTTTTGGTTTGTTTGAAACTGGGATGCCTATCGTGGGTTTAATTATTGGCCATCAGGTAGCCAATAAACTTGGTGGAAATGCCAGTTTAATTGGCGGGGCTTTACTCGGGCTTATGGGTGTTTACCTTATTGTTAGTAGTTTACGGAAAACTGATGATAAAAAAGTTTCCAAAGCTTCAAACGGTTGGGGAAAGTTATTAATGGCGGGCTTCTCTCTTAGTATTGATAACTTAATTATAGGTTTCGGGCTTGGCACGCGTCATGAATCACTATGGCTGGCTGCAGTTGTAATTGGCGCCACTTGTATTACCCTATCTCTATTAGGGCTTGAATTAGGCAGGAGATTAAACAGTAAAGTTGAAGAGTATAGCGAGTTGATGAGTGGGGTTATCATCATGTTAGTTGGGGTACTGATAGGCTTAAAGATTTTATAAACTCAGTTGATAAGACCCGCGAGATAGCTTTAATTAACTGACATAATTAGTATTAGCCAACTTTTACGTAGTATAGTTGCAGCAACTTCACATAGGGCATTCTAATATTGCCCATACCGAAACAAAGTTAATCGATCTCTGCCTTTGTTATTATATGAAGGTGAATCCCTGCCAAGACATTATTGGAGTATTAAAAGCAAACTCTGTTGATTTTGAGGAACTAGACCATGAACCTGTTTATACCAGTGAGGATGCCGCAAAAGTACGGGGCTTAACGATGGAATCGGGCGCTAAGTCGTTATTACTCAAAACAAATGATAAATTTCTGCTGGTAGTAATAGCGGGGAATAAGAAACTTGATTCAAAAAAGCTTAAAAGAACACTTAATGTTAAAAAAATCCGTTTTGCCAACTCTGACGAAGTTGAAAATAAAATGGGCTGTAAGGTTGGAGCTTGCTACCCCTTTGGCGGTATTGCTCATCTAGATACGTATCTCGATAATTCTCTGCTAAACCAATTCAAAATCTCATTTAATCCTGGCGTACATCATAAAAGTATCAAGATTAAGCTAAATGATTACTTAAGGATTGAAAAACCTCACATAATAGATGTATCAGCTGAATAGATTCCTGTTCCTTTTAGGGCGTCTATAAGTCGTGTTAGGCCGATACCACCTCCGCAACGAGGGAAAAAGTCTAACGACAGGAAATCACCCAGCTCTTGCTCGACACGTTCTTTGCCGAATAGATCAAACAACTTCTTGGAATACCTGCCATCACTAATGGAGTAAAATCCATTTGTCATTTCTTTCTTCGAGATGCTGCGTTCGGCACTACCTATTGTTTCGTTGCCGTGGAGTATTACATCAATTTTATGAGCATGTTCGTCACCGTTTTTCTTCATATTCCAGAATGGAGATGTATAAGTTGGAAATTCCCTGCAAAATACTACTGGTCCGAAGTCATTCTTCATCTGATTTTCATGTTCATAGGTAAGCTCACGAGTTTTGTAATATTTTTTTAATTCATCGTACTTTTTATAGTGATAGGTTTTACGGTTTCCGAAGCCAAGATATTCAAGAAGCTCCACTTCAAATTGTACCAAATCGTCAATGCCGCCCTTAAGTTCGAATTCGAACATCGGAAAAATTAGTTTATGCCGCCCGGGGACGGGATTTTTTTCATCCCGGTAACTTGTGCTTACGCAAAAGACGCCGGGGATATCTGGCTTAGTCAGAAGCTCATACTCTAGCCACATCTGCCCGGTTTGCGGTAAGGGCCAAACTTCTCCAATATAGTTATAGGTGGCTACTGTTTCCGGGTCTTCGCATGCCGCCAGTATGCTTAACCGATCTTGAGTGCTGACTTCGCAGAAGCCCTTGTCTAGACAAAATCTTCGAAGTTTATTAACTATCTTGCTAAAAGCTTGTGTATCTTCTACGCCTTTATAGTTGTTGACCATTATGTCTCCTCCTTATTAATTTATGTGTGCATATAAAAACAGCCCCGAAGGGCTGTTTTTATAAAATAAGATCTCCTTGATCTTCACGCCAGGAGATACCTATTTTTGTGCATTAGGAAACACATTAGCATAAACAAAATAACAGCGCAAGATTATATTATCTATGGCATTCTCTACTTGGTTAATCTAGTTGTAATAAAATCAAAGAATGCTTCACGTTTTTTGTCGACAAAAACTCCACTTGTCAGCTGTGGCCCATCGTTAACTTCAAAACAATACCACAGTCCCGACTCGATGTTTTGGACAACGTCAACTCCAGCAATATCTCTTTTTAAATGGGCGGCGGCTTGCAAACTGAATTTCTGGACTCTCGAAGGTATATCTTTAAAATCAACAACCCGTGCTTCGCTGCCTGCCGAAACATTATTAAGGTGAGTTTTTGAAGAAGTTCTTCTTCTACCGATCACTAATTTGATTTTTTTATCCATAATCAATAAACGGTAATCACCGTTGTTCTCAATTAATTCCTGAGAGATGTATTTATCTGTTGGCTCAATTGTGTCCAGAACGGACTTGAAGTGCTTAGAAGAAGTAACTAAAAAATTGTTTCTACCTTTGTTGTCACGAATATTTTTCAAAACAAATGGCAATCCGAGTTTATCGGTCAATGAATCGTAAGACTCCCTTAGCCGAGGCGTACTAATAAATATTGTTTTAGGAATCGGAATTTCATTATCGGTCATTACGACATACTGATACAGCTTATTGGGCAGAGTAATGTGGGCCAGAGCCTCATCAACAATAACCACGCCGCGACTATGCAGAAAAGAGGCGGCCGAAACAGCTACTTCTTCGTCTTTCAAGTAGTCCTTAAAAAAGACCATATCAAAACTATCTAAACTTCTGCCGGCGGAGGCTAAAAATATTTTGTTGTTGGTTTTTTCTAGATGAAACTCCAAATCTGAATAGTTAGCCACGCTGAAGTTGATGTTGTCCGGTTTCTCCTTGGCATTAACAACAAATCTGCTGAACCATTTTGGATCTTTTGAGGTTAATACCAATACATCGTACTTCTTTTTCCCGATCTTCCTTGAAACATCTACTAGGAATTTGCCGCGTAGGGTCCGGGCACCGATTAATACTGGGTAGCGGATATTAGAACGATCAGCCAAGGTGAAAGTTGCTTTAATTAACCGGCCATGAATGGCAACTTGGAGCCTGACTTTGTAGCGGAATTCAGAATCTATTGAATTGCGGATTTGCATGAAACTATAGTCTCTGGTGGTGATAACATTGCCGGTATAATAGCGGGATCTTTTATCAAATAAACAAAATTCAAGAACTCCATTTTTATTGGTAATAGAACTTGCCCAAATAGATGAAGAATCAGCTCCGGTATCAACTTTAGCCGGTATATTCTTCAGACCAAATTTCGGAAAATCAACAAAAGTACTGGCCCCGATAATATCAGTAGTGTTATTTCTCACCATCGTCTATACCATAACATCTTATAATAAATTTTACAACACAACACCACGAACTTCGTAGTCCCGGAAGTATGTCTATTAACGTCCTTGTACCTAGTAATTATGCAATGATAAAATGCTGGAACGATTAATGATAGAGTTGTTCTCGGTAGGCAAAGAGCTTAGAGTAGTCAGAAAGGAAATGATGTGACCAAAGACATTGCTAGAACTGTTAAAATTTTTTTTGAAACTTACCCTTTGCAGACATTCGGTAAGGGTGATAAATTAGTCCAAACCGAAGAACCCATCACCAGTGTGTTCTATATTGTCAAAGGTCTCGTGAGACAGTCTGACCTTACCCCGGGCGGCAATGCAGTAGTAGTGAACATCTTTAAACCGCAAGCATTCTTCCCGATGTCATCAGCTATGAATGGCACGCCAAACCACTATTTTTTTGAAGCAGGCACAAAGGTAGTCGTCAGAGTTGCTCCGGCAAAAGATGCCGTTACTTTTATAAAAACTAATCCTGATGTAATGTTCGACCTTTTGTCCAGAGTCTACCGCGGGATGGACGGGGTGCTGCGTCGCACGGCGCATTTAATGTGGGGCGATGTCAAAAGCCGTCTGATTTTCGAGCTATTAAATGCAGCGGCTCGTTTTGGGAAGCCACAGGCTGACGGGTCAATCTTTATTAACTTGAGCGAAGGCAATTTAGCCAAGCATTCTGGACTTGCCCGCGAAACTGTTAGTCGTAATATCCAGAGCCTGAAAGCCATGGCTCTTGTTGAAATCAAACCAGGCGGTATTTTATTAAAGAAACCCGATCAACTGGCAGAGATGCTGGGCAATGATATCTGAGACAATCTAGCCGAAACGCATTATCATCGCAAAGGCTACGATAATTGCCAGCAAAATCCAGGCAAAAGCATCGAAGCCTCTGGCATTGACCCGCACCAACAGTTTTCTGCCGCGATTACCGATCGGCAGATCAGCGGCATTGACAGCCAGCCAGCCCCAATTGATCAGCAGAAGGCCGCCGAAGCAGAAAAGACAAAGAATGCAGAGTGCTCTTATGTGATAAGTGCTTTGCCATAGAAACCAAAGTCCAAAACACAAAAAGAACAATGCAAATCCCTGCATCGTAAGACGTAGTTTTTTCACTAAAACGCTGCCGGTCAGGCCGGCCAATGCAGTCCCCAGCATCAGCGTAAAAAACACTATACATAGCAGTGAATTGGGGAAACCGAAAACTTTACTTTGCCAGGCATTTAAAACAGAGCTGCAGCTAAAAACACTATTCAGGTCACAAGTTAATACTGTATGAGCATTCTTGAGTAGTTCCTGGTATTCTAATGTTTCTAAGAACGACGCCACCAGACCGATAGCTCCGCCTATGGCTGTGATGCCATATATGAGTCTCTGCTTTTGTTTCATAAGCGTAATTATATCACCGGAGTCAGGGCTCAGGCTAAATGGCGGGACCCCGCAGAGGGTAATTTATTTTACTGGTTAGTTTAGGCCCACGGTACGAAATTTATCAAAATTATGCTAACATAACTCTGTAAAATCTAATCTTTGCATAATCGTTAGCAGCGAGAAAACCTAAGAATTTGTCAGACCGCGAAAAAAAAATCGTAGAATATGATTTCCCGAGGAAGAGTCGCAATTTTAACTTGGTCGGTTTTCTTAGCTTTTTTGTTATATTTGCGACCATTGGCACGATCTTGCTGTACAACTCACGAGCAGCCGGCAATGATTCATTGTCTTTGTCTCCGGCTTCTGGCTCATACATTTATGGCGGCACAGTTACCCTGACAGTTAACGAAGACAGCTCAGATGCGATCAATGCTGTTGAAGCCGATCTAACTTATAATTCGACTCAGCTGCAGTTTACCAGTGCTAGCTGCTCCTCGACGTTTGGGATTACTGCCCAAAATACGGGTGGCAGCGGCGCAGTCGAATTAGCTTGCGGTATAGCTGATGGTTCTGTGACAGGAGCCCAAACTGTCGGCACTGTCAGTTTTACGGTTATCGGTGGTAGTTCATCCTCAGTTATCACTTTCGCTTCAACATCGGCAATTATTGATCAGTCAACCGACACAAATAACTGGAACGGAGTTACAACCGGCGGGACCTATACCCTAGCTTCTGCCCCTACCTCCAGCATAACCTCGCCCAGCGGCGGCGCTCTGATTCATACCAATTGCATGAGTATCTCGGCTTCTTCCAGTGATGCAGTCGGCTTAACTAAAGTCGAGTTTCTGGTTAATGGCGGCCTCTACGCCACTGATACCACTGGTTCATTAACGTCTCTATCGTTCGCCTGGAACACGCTTTCTGGCTATCCCAATGGCACTTATAGTCTTACGACAAAAGCTTTCAATGGGGCAGGGTTGTCAACAACCTCCTCGCCGATCTCGGTCAAAGTTAATAACGGCGACATTAATGGTGACGGAAACGTCACTATAAGTGATCTTAGCGCAATGGCCACCAACTGGGGCAAAACATACGGTACTGTCGGCACTTGTAGCGGCAGCCAAACGACCTTCGCCGATGGCGATCTGAATGAAGACAACGAAGTTAATATAACCGATTTATCAATTCTGGCTAGTAACTGGGGAACTTCGGATTGACTAAGCTGGCTACTGCCGCAGACGCTGCATCCTATAGTCTTGCACCGAGCTCAACCAGCTAGTATTGCTGAGGTGTGTTAGGTTTTTTGCCAAATTTGAAATTGATAGTTTATGCTATCGTCTTGCAGCATTTCACTCTTGCTGGTTAGCTTAAAGAGCTGCTTGAATGGCGGAAAAAATTTAGTACAGTGGAAATCTTGTTCAATCTGGGTGACCAGCAACTCTTCGATTAGATCAAGCGTTTGTGCGAATAAGCCGGCGCCTCCTATAATCCAGACATTATCTCCGCGGTGGCTGCTGATAAACTCATTCAACTCGGTAGATAGAATCGGCGTGAAACCGGTTCTCAACCTAACTTGATCGTGGGTCACGACATAATTTTTTCGGCCGGGAAGCGGGTGATCAAACTCCCGGTAGGTCCCGTAACCCATAATTATCAACTGGCTGGCAGTTTTCTCGCGAAAATAATTGACGTCAGCGGGCAAGTGCCAGGGGATGCCTTGGTCATTGGCTATTCCCTGCTTTATATCTATCGCAGCAATTCCTCTAACCATGGTCTTATCATAAACGACCGGCTTTGCCGAAATCAAATCTGGACTGATTTACAGGCGGTCTACCTCAGCCATTGGACTACATGAAGAGTAAGGCCGCTAAGATATTTTTTTGGATGAATAAAGATTTTTTTCATAGTGTTTATGGTAGGAACGTTGTGTACATAGTTTTATACCTGCGAATTTGCTTTGTCAATAAAAGCTTAAGTGCTTACCTGAATGCACTGGGCAGGCTAATTATTTAGCGTTCTACTGCTCAAGACGTTTTGTGATACTATAATGGCATAGAATCAATCAATGGGGGACTTATGCTCGGACATTTTGCGTTTCTGGATCTAGACACACCGGATCTTATCATAATACTGGCAATAATATTATTGTTGTTTGGCGGCCGAAAATTGCCTCAACTGTCAAAAAGTTTAGCCGACTCCGTTCGCGAGCTTAGAAAAGGCTTTGGCGACGACCACGAGAATGAAAATGAAAAAACTGCAAAGAAAAAAGAATCACCAGAAAAAGAGACTGACGACAAATAAGTCAGACGTTGCACAGCCGTTCATAGAGCATCTGTATGAATTACGCAGACGACTAATTTATGTAGTAGCTTCAATAATAATTTTCTCAACACTGGCATACTTTGTTCAGCAGTATCTGGTGAGCTTTTTACTCCACCCTTCCAAGGGCCAGCAGTTTATCTATACGTCTCCTGGGGGCGGCATAGGTTTTCTGTTTAGCGTTTGTACCTATGTTGGGATAGCCGCCAGCATCCCAGTTATTGTTTATCAAATTCTCGGGTTTTTAGAACCACTGATCGCCGAACACATCAGGCGCAGGATCATTAAATACAGTTTGGTTTCAGCTGCACTGGCAGTTGTCGGTTTTTGTTTTGGTTATTTCATAGGGTTACCGATTGCCCTTCATTTCTTGAGAAATCAGTTTACTGACCGCCAGATTCGACCACTGTTTACTATCCAGGAGTACATGTCTTTCCTGATGGTTTATTTATTGGGTTCGTCGCTGCTGTGTCAGTTGCCACTTTTCTTGATGTTTACCAATCATATTCGACCATTGAAACCGCGCAAATTATTCAACGCCCAAAGGTATGTCATTGTTGCCGCTTTTGTAATAGCAATGATTATGGCGCCGACAACAAATATATTTGACCAATTGGTGATTGCCGGACCGATTATTCTGGTCTATAACCTGAGCATTATCTTAATCTGGAGGGTTAACCGCCAAAACCGACGGCCGGACTATGTCGCCAAGCTGCTGGAAAAAGACCGCGAGGTTCAGGCGGCCAGATTTCACCATCCGGTCTTAGAGCTGGCAACTGATCAAGCGGGTTTTGTAAACAAACCAGTTACGGTTTCGGGTCTAAGGTTTAATTCAAACAGTAAAAGGTTCATGGACGTCAGCCGGCGCTTTCCGTCAGCCGGCGTCAATAGCCCGATTTAATACTGGCTAAAGCCTGTAGCGCATAAACCTGGACAAAGCTTATGCATATAATGTAATAGACAAATAGTAAACATTAGTTTACTATTATCTAACTTATGTGTAGTTTCGTTTGGCGGTCGTTGGGCTTTGCAGGATTACTGATAAGCGGTGCAGTCTTAATATTATTTACGATTCCTTTGATTCCTAATTTAGCCTTTGCATTAAATCAAGCACCTGCCAGTATTGTGGTGACAGCTGTCGTTGCTCCGGTCAGGTATGTATTAGTTAATCAAAACAATGAGATTATTGAAATTTTGAGCAATACGCCGCTAAATGTTCCGCCAAAAGTTTATCAAAGTAGCTTTAAATCAAACGAAATACCTTTAACAACGCCAATCGATAAAAGTTATCGAGATATAATCGTCAAAATTAATACTTCAAAAACCGGTGTTATTTATTCGCGGCAGGCAAATCAGCCCGTCGGCTTGATATCAATGGATAGTTTACGCAGTCTAAGTAAGATTGAAAGCGTTTTGTTTAAAACGAAACAATAATAACAAAACCTGCACCACCTGCGCCACCAGCGCCACCTGATGAATAACCCGATCCGCCTCCGCCGCCGCCTGAGCCTAGTTGACCCATGCCACCAGCGCCACCAGCGCCACTACTATAGTTAGTCCCGCCACCCGATCCTCCGGTTGTTAAGAACGGGCCGTTTAGAAGTACTCCTGGACTACCGTTACCGCCGATCGCTGTACCACCCGGCACAGTAGGAATAATGCCG